>Ga0207426_1000523_pt1 | contig 55736 bp, 56 predicted proteins | sample AraplaMF_Cvi_mMS_FD_184265 | JGI IMG/M metagenome (GOLD analysis project Ga0207426, IMG submission 184265) | Arabidopsis root microbial communities from the University of North Carolina, USA - plate scrape MF_Cvi_mMS (SPAdes) (version 2) | ecosystem: Host-associated > Plants > Roots > Endosphere...
CTGGTAGTCGGCGACGAGTTGCAGCGAGCGATCCCAGGGAAACGGCACCACTTGCGAGACGATGACGCCTTCGCCGTCGGGGCCGAGCTCCTTGGCGAGCGCATTGGCGCCGACGAAGGAGATGTTGACGAAGGTCGGATAGGAGCCGTTGCGGTGCGCGAGCTTGATGAACTCGGCGCAGGGACCGTAAGTCCCGACCATGACGATGGCCTCGGGCTCGGCGCGCTTGATCGTGCGCCAGGCCGAGCCGACCGCGCGGGTGTTGCGCTCGAAGGTGCCTTCGGCGGCAAGCTCCAAGCCGCGCTTGGCGAGCGCGCGCTTCACGCCGGCAAGACCGTCGCGGCCGAAGGCATCGTCCTGGTAGAAGATGCCGATGCGGGTGAACCGGCGATCCTCGGTGAGGTGCTTGACCCAGGCCTCGGCTTCCGCGCCATAGCTCGCGCGGATGTTGACGACGTTGGGAAGCTCGAGGTCGCGCAGGAATTCGGCGCCGCTGAACGGCCCGATGAAGGGAATGTTCCTGGCGCTGGTGATCGGGATCGTCGCCATCGCGGTCGGCGTGCCCACCGCGCCGATCAACGCGAACACCTTGTCGTCCTCGATCAGCCGCAGCGTCTGCGCCACCGAACGGTCGGGGTCGTAACCGTCGTCGCGGCTGACGAGCTCGAGCCTGCGGCCGTAGACGCCGCCCTTCTCGTTGATCTCGTTGAACGCCGCGACGATGCCCTGGCGCATGCGCTGTCCGAGCGCGGAGGAGGGCCCCTCGAGCGCGGCGGCCTGGCCGAACAGGATCGCATCGTCGCTGACGCCGGCCTCGCCGCTCCGTGCCGGCAGCACGGCGGCGGCCAGCACGGCGACGGTCAAGGCGAGGCATGTCGCGGAGCGCGATCGTGTCATGAGAATTCTTGCCGATGCAGGATGGGTCCTTGCGGAAACAATAGTTCTGCGGGCTGAACAGGTCGCTAATCCGGCGTCGCACAACCGATCCGTAAAAATCCGGGTAAAACCGGCAGGATATGTCCAGTCTGCAGCGACTTGCAGGGCGCTCGTTAACTAAGCCGCGCAATGCGGCACGCCCGGATTCCGAAATTGTGCAGTTCTTAACCCCGATCCTTGTCCGTTAGCGGTTCCGGTGGCTCAACCAGAGGTTCGTGCCGCCGTGCCGAGGGGGACGTGCAGATCAAGATGGGCGGTCGGGGTCAGAACGATCAGGATCGGGAGCGAAGGACCGGATGGTGGCGTGCCGCGCCGCTGCTCGGGCTCTATCGTCCTGCGCTGGTCGCGGTCGCCGTCGGGCTGCTGTTCTCGGCGGTGGGCGCCGCCGCCGTCGCGCGATGGGAAAACCGCGTCAACAAGATCGAGTTCGAGAACGCGGCCGAGACCGAAGCGATCGTCATGCAGAACGGCATGGGCGAGTACATTTCGAGGCTGGTCGCGCTGCGCACGCTGTTCGAATCGACCAACGAGGAAATCACCCGCAGCGAGTTCGAGACCTTCAGCGCCCGCCTGTTCGAGCGTCATCCCGGCATGCTGCGCATCGCTTGGCTGCCGCGCGTCAATCGCAAGGAGCGCGCCGAATACGAGGCCGCGGCGATCGCGGACGGCGTGTCCGGCTACCGCATCAAGTCGCTTCAGGGCGAGGTCTTCGCAGCCGCGCCGCAGCGCGACGAATACTTTCCCGTGTTCTACTCGACCCAGCCGAAGACGTCGCCGGTCTACGGCATGGACTATGCGAGCATCCCGGATCGCCTTGCGGCACTGGAGCGTGCCCGCGACAACGATCGGGTCGCAGCCATCCGTACCCGTCTCTACGAACCGCGGGAGGGCGGCCGGGTGCCCGACGTCCTCGTCGCCATTCCCGTCTACGCCAAGGGAACGTCGCGCGAGACGGTCGCGGACCGGCGCCGCAATCTGGCCGGTTTCGTGGTCGGCGTCTTCGATCTACCGCTGCTGATCCAGTCCATCCGCGTGACCACCGGCGCAAGCCCCGCGGTCAGCGTCAACATCTATCCGCCTTTCACAGGGAAGATCGTCAGTCTCGAGGACATGCGGCCGGACTATTCGTCCGCCACCACCGCGCCGCAGTCGATGCGGGATGTCGCGCGGGCCCTGCACTGGTCGGGCAGTCTCAAGATCGGGGACACCGAGTGGCAGGTGCGCGCCATGCCGACCGCGGGCGGCGCGCTGGAGACGGCCTATGATCGCGCCGTCGCGGTGCTCATCGTCGGCATGCTGCTGACGCTGTCGCTGTCGACCTATCTCATGCTCGCGAGCCGCAACTCGCGGCGGCTGTCGCTGGCGAACCGGCGGGTGCTCGAGCTCGCCCAGACCGACATCCTGACCGGCCTGCCCAACCGCGCCTTCTTCCTTGCCCGGCTCGACGAGCTCAACCGCCAGCTCGACGACGGCGGTGCGACCTTCTCGATCCTGATGCTCGACCTCGACCGCTTCAAGAACGTCAACGACTCCCTCGGTCACGGCGCCGGCGACGTGCTGCTGCGCCAGGTGGCGCAACGGCTGAAATCCGCATTGCGCGCCGGCGACGTGCTGGCGCGGCTCGGCGGCGACGAGTTCGCCATCATCCAGGAAGCCTGTGAGGACCAGCGCGCCTGCTCGACGGAGCTCGCGGCGCGGATCGCCAAGCTCGTGGCGCAGCCGTTCCTGCTGCCCGGCCACCGCGTCGAGATCGGCACCAGCATTGGCATCGCGATCGCGCCGGATCACGGCAGCGACCAGGAGCAGCTGCTGAAGAAGGCTGACCTTGCGCTCTACCGCTCGAAATCGGCGGGCCGCAACTGCTTCACCGTCTACGACGAGGCGATGTCGGCCGAGCTCGAGGCGCGCAACACGCTGGAAGGCGATTTGCGCGACGCCATCGCGCGCTGCCAGCTCGAGGTGCATTATCAGCCGTTCGTCGATGCCGTGAGCGGCGAGCGGCGCGGCTTCGAGGCGCTGGTGCGCTGGCGGCATCCGAGCCGCGGCCTGATCCCGCCGGATCAGTTCATTCCGCTGGCCGAGGAGACCGGGCTGATCGTGCCGCTCGGCGAATTCGTGCTGCGGCGCGCCTGCGCGGATGCGGCCGGCTGGCCGTCGGGCCTTACAGTCGCCGTCAATCTGTCGCCGATCCAGTTCAAGGAGGCCGAGCTGTTCGAGATGATCTGCGCGGCGCTCGCCGATTCCGGCCTGCCGCCGCAGCGGCTGGAGATCGAGATCACGGAATCGGTTCTGCTGGAGCGCGGCGTCGAGAACCTCGCCTTCATGGAGCGGCTGAAGAGCATCGGCATCGAGCTCGCGCTCGACGATTTCGGCACCGGCTATTCCTCGCTCAGCTATCTCACCGCCTTCCCGTTCGACAAGATCAAGATCGACAAGTCGTTCATCCGCAACCTCACGCACCAGCCGCGCTCTTCCGCCATCATCGCCTCGATCCTGACGCTGGCGCGCGGGCTCGACATGTCGGTCACCGCCGAGGGCGTCGAGACGGTGGAGGAGTTCGAACGGCTGAGGGCGATCGGCGTCAACTTTGCGCAAGGCTATCTGTTCGGCCGTCCGCAGCCGGTCGACGAGATCGCATTCGACGAGGCCATCCCGCCGTCGCGGCGCGACGCGGCCTGAGCGCGCGCCTCGTCCTTCGAGACGACCGCTTCGCGGTCTCCTCAGGATGAGGCTAAGCGGCATCACTGGCTGTTGAAACTGCAGCTGTGCACTCCGTCCTCATCCTGAGGAGCCCGCGACAGCGGGCGTCTCGAAGGATGGCCGCAATGAAGCAGCCTGCCACGCCTTCATCGCGAACAACCCGCTGAAAAAACGCAAGCGCGAAAATCGCTTGACCCGAGCCGCCCTGAATGATCGGTAGGCGGTCTAGGGGTGAAATAAAAAACATGCGGCTTCCGTTCTTCTACGGCTGGGTCGTGGTCGCCGTGACCTTCGTCACCATGGCCATCGGCGTCAACGCGCGCACCGCCTTCTCTCTGTTCTTTCCGCCGATCATCTCCGAGTTCGGCTGGGAGCGCGGCATCACCGCGGGCGCGTTCTCGTTCGGCTTCGTGGCCTCCGGGGTGGCGAGCCCGCTGATCGGCCGGCTGATGGATCGCGCCGGTCCCCGCGCGGTGATGGAGCTCGGCGTCGTGCTGATGGGCGGCGGGCTGCTGCTCGCTCCGCTCACCAGCCAGCCCTGGCATCTCTACGTCACCATCGGCGTCATGGTCGGCGCCGGCAGCGTCTGTCTCGGCTACTCGGGCCAATCGCTGTTCCTGCCGAACTGGTTCATCCGCAAGCGCGGCTTCGCGATCGGCATCGCCTTCGCCGGCGTCGGCATCGGCTCGGTGACGCTGCTGCCCTGGGTGCAGCACATGATCGAACAGACCGGCTGGCGCACCGCCTGCACCGCGATGGGCCTGCTCGTCCTGATCGCGCTGGCGCCGATCAATCTGCTGCTGCACAAGCGCCCCGAGGATCTCGGCCTGCAGCCGGACGGCGATGCGGCGCCCGCCGCGGGTGCGGCAAAACCGATCTCGAACGTCGTCGATCCCGTCTGGGTCAACACCGAATGGACGCTGAAGCGCGCCGTCGCGACCGCGCGCTTCTGGTGGATCGCGATCGGGTATTTCTCCGGCCTGTACATCTGGTACGCCGTGCAGGTGCATCAGACCAAGTTCCTGCTCGACATCGGCTTCAGTCCGTCCGTCGCGGTGTGGGCGCTCGGCATCGTCAGCCTGCTCGGCATCCCCGGCCAGATCCTGCTCGGCTATGTCTCCGACCGCATCGGGCGGGAGTGGGTGTGGGCGATCAGCTGCGCCGGCTTTGCGATCTGTTTCGCGGCGCTGATCGCGCTGAAGTTCCAGCCCTCGCTGTGGCTGGTCTATGTCATGGTGTTCACGCAAGGCGCGCTCGGCTACGGCCTCACCTCGATCATGGGCGCGGTGGTGTTCGAGATCTTCCAGGGCAGGCACCAGGGCAGCATCTTCGGCACCATCATGCTGGCGGCATTGGCTGGCGGGGCAGCCGGTCCCTGGCTCACGGGCCTTCTCCATGATCGCACCGGCGACTACACGCTCGCCTTTGCCATCGCCATGGTGGTGAGCGGCTTGTCGGCGCTGTCGATCTGGCAGGCATCGCCGGGCAAGGTGCGCGCCGTGGCCGGCCGGCTGCACAAGCTTCACGAGGGAACCGCGAGTTAGGTTCCGGACGCACCGGATTACCTGCGCCTCTTTCGCAGAACGTTAAGCATGTCGCGTCTTGGCTGGACGCGGCATGATTGCAAAAACGTCTTGAACACCATCGGAGCGTTAGCTTCGGACAGATTGCCGCATTTTCGCGATGCCGCCGGGTTTGACGATGTCCGCCTCCGATTGCCTTGTGACAGAAATTCCGGACGTGCTGCGCACAGCGCTTGCGCGCGCCGACGACGGCGTCATCATCGTCGACGATGCGCATCGCATCACCCATTTCAACGCCGCTGCGGAGCGGATCTGGAAGCTTTCTTCCGGCGACGTGCTGGGCCGCGATGCCGCCGTTCTCGGGCTCAAATGTCTTGAAGACGACGCGCGTGCCGATATCCGCGAGGAGATCAGCCTCGTGCGCGGCGACGGCAGCCGCATCAGGGCGCAGGTCGTGATGTCCTCGGTGACGGCCGGCGGCGCAACCCATCGCATCGTGTTCGGGCGCGACGTGACAGCAGATGCGGAACGCCGCGTCAGGATCGGGCTGCTCCACGCCGTCTCCGACCAGACCAATCGCGCGGTGATCATCACCGACGTCGAGCAGAACATCGTCTACGTCAACTCGGCGTTCACGGCGCTGTTCGGCTATACCGGCGAGGAGGCCGAGGGGCGCCGCGCGGGCGAGCTCATTGCCGGCCGCCACACCGATCGCAACGGCGTCGCAAAGCTCGTCAAGCGCCTGCTGACCGGCGGCCGGCGCAGCGAGATCGAGACGCTCGTCTACGACAAGGACGGCGAGGAGATCTGGGTCTGCGCCCGGATCGACGCATTCCGCGACAAGAAGGGCCGGGTCAGGCACATCTTCGCGCTGATCGAGGACATCACCGAAACCAAGCAGCTACGCTCGCTGCAGCAGCTCATCATGAGCTCGCTCGCCGACGAGGTCCCGATCACCGACATCGCCGACAGGCTGTGCCGCCGGGTCGAGGAGATCGCGCCCGACGTGGTCTGCTCGCTGCTTCACGTCGATGCCGCCGGGTTGATCCATCCGCTCGGTGGCCCGAGCCTGCCGGAAGACTATTCCCGCGCGCTGGACGGCGTCGCGATCGGCCCCAATGTCGGCTCGTGCGGAACCGCTGCCTTCTATGGCGAGCCGGTTCTGGCCGAGGATCTCGACACCGACCCGCGCTGGCAGCCTTACAAGGCCATGCCGCTCGGGATCGGCCTGCGCGCCTGCTGGTCGACGCCGGTCAAGGCCAAGGACGGCCGCGTCATCGCGACCTTCGCCTTCTACTATCGCGAGCCGCGCGCGCCGAGCAACTGGCACCGCCGCATCGTCGAGGCCTGCGTCAATCTCGGCGCCTTCGCGATCGAGCGCAAGGAGGCGCGCGCCGAGATCGCGCGGCTCGCCTATCACGATATCCTCACCGGCCTGCCGAACCGCGCGCAGCTGCGCCACCTGATCACCACGGCGATCGATGCCTGTCCGACCGGCAGCCATGTCGCGCTCGCCTTCCTCGACGTCGATCATTTCAAGGACGTCAACGACACGCTCGGCCATGCCGCCGGCGACGAGCTGCTGATCCAGCTCGCGCAGCGCCTGCGCGAGCAAATCGGTCCCGAGGACATGCTGGGACGGCTCGGCGGCGACGAATTCGTCATCCTGCTGCCGCAACGCAACGCCGATGCCGCCGAGCGCGTTGCGGCCGGGATCACCGAAGCGCTGTCCGCGCCGCTGCGGCTCGGATCCAGGCCGATGCAGATGTCGGCCAGCATCGGCATCAGCCTCTATCCTGATCACGCGACGGATATCGACACGCTGATGCAGCAGGCCGATGCCGCCATGTACATGGCCAAGCAGGCCGGCCGTTCCACCCATCGCCTGTTCAGCGCCGAGATGAACGGCATCACGGAGCAGCGGCTGGCGCTGATCGCGGCGCTGCGCCGCGCCATCGCCGAAGGCGCGCTGACCCTCAGCTACCAGCCGCAGATCCGCAGTTGCGACGGTGCCATCCACGGCGTCGAGGCGCTGGCGCGCTGGCACGATGCCGAGCTCGGCGACGTCTCGCCGGCAAAGTTCATCCCGCTCGCCGAGGAGTGCGGCCTGATCGAGCAGATCGGCCTGTGGTCGGTGCGCGAGGCCTGCCGGCAGATGGCGAGCTGGCGCCGCGCCGGGCTCAACATTCCCTGCGTGTCGGTGAACCTGTCGCCGATCAATTTCCGCAACGTCACGCTGGCCGCGCGGCTCAAGGACATCCTCGCCGAGTACGCTTTGCCGCCGGATGCCCTGATACTCGAGATCACCGAGGGCGCGTTCATGCAGGACAGCGTCGCCGCGCTCGAGACGATGAACGCGATCCGCGAGCTCGGCGTGGGGCTCTCGGTCGACGATTTCGGCACCGGCTATTCCAGCCTCAGCCGCCTTGCCCATCTGCCGATCCGCGAGCTCAAGATCGACCGCAGTTTTATGCGCGACATCGAGCGTGACGCAGGCGCGCTCGCGATCGCCACCGCCGTGGTGCGCGTCGGCCAGGGCCTCGGCATGACCGTCGTCGCCGAAGGCGTCGAGACCGAAGGCCAGCGCAGGACGCTGGCCGAGCTCGGCTGCGATGTCGTGCAAGGCTTCCTCTACGCCCCCGCGCTCGCGCCCGTCGCCTTCGAGCGCTGGCTGATCGAGCATTGCGCCGAGCAGGCGAGGGCGATGTTGGGGCGGCTTGATGTTGCGGCGGTGGGACGCGACGCGGTGAAGCGGTCGGCGTGATGGCTTCCCAGATCTCGGCGGCACAGCAAGCATTGCCCCTATTTGGCGTGTCGGATAAAGCATGCCGCCTCGGAGACGGACGAGGCGTGCAATGCAGTTCTGGATATTTGCAATTGGCCTGATGGCGTTGACGCCGACATTTGCCAGCGCTCAGGTTCTTTCCTGGCGAGGGGTGGGGCCTGTCGAGCTGGGGATGTCCGTTCAGGAAGCCGAGCGCTCGCTGGGTACGAAACTGGGGCCCGTGGCCGATCCCTTCTCAAAAGACTGCTACGTAACCGGGCGGGCTGACGGCAGAGAGGAGGCGCTGTCCTACGTCGTCGTCGATGGAAAGATTGCCGTCATGACGGTATTTGTTCCAAACGAGCAATCGCCCAATCCAAACATTGTTGATCGCAGCGGCATTGGCATTGGCTCGACAGAGGCCGACATCCGGCGTGTCTTCGGCAAGGTTCGGAAGGAGTTGGCACCTGATTTCCGCGCCAGCCAGAAGGATCTTGCGGAGTTCGCGAAAGAGCGGGCCAAGCGCGGCGTGACCGAGCCGCAGCCGCCTCCGCAATATTGGATCGTGGTCGAGAACGCGGATCGCAAGCGTACGCTCATATTCCAGACCCGGAATCAGAAGGTGTTGCACTTCAAAATCGGACTGAAGCCCGAAATCATGTCGTCGGAACACTGCATTTGAGTTCGAGAAACGCATGAGATTTTGCACGGGCGAGGTGAATCACTCGGCCGGAGTGAGATCAATCCGCTCACGCGTTCGGTTGCAGGAACGTGCCGTATTGCTTGCTCTTGGCGACGCCGGCTGCAGCTTCTCCGACGATACGCATCGCCGCCATCATCGGCCACGGTCCGAGGCTCACACGACGGACGCCGACGCGGGTAAGATCCGCGATTGCGGGGAGGCCTTGCGTCACCATGATGTTGACCGGCAGCGGCGTGAGTTGGACGAACCTCTCGACAAGCGCGAGGTCGGTGAGGCCAGGGACGAAGATTCCATCGGCACCGGCCTCGGCATAGACATTCGCGCGCCTTGCCGCTTCATCCAGGCATTGATCCGGCGATCCGAATTTCAGCAGAAACGGATCGGTCCTCGCATTGATGAACAGGCGAATGCCGTGGTCCTGCGCGGCGTCACGCACGGCTTTAATCTTCGCAGCATGCTGTTCGGGGCTGACAAGCTGGCGCTTTCCTCCGCATAGCCCGTCTTCGATATTGATGCCGACGGCGCCGGCTTGCAGAATCCCGGCCGCAGACGCGGCGGCGGCGTCCGCGGTGTCGCCATATCCTGCCTCCAGATCGATCGACACCGGGACCGGCACAGACGCAGTTATCCGCGACACCAGACCTGTCACCAGATCGAGCGGGACGTTTTCTCCATCTGCGTAGCCGAGCGCGGCCGCCACCGCGCCGCTGCTGGTCGCGATGGCGGGTGAGGATTTCGCGATGGCTCTGGCGGTGGCAGCGTCCCAGGCGTTGAACAGGACAAGCGGGTCTCCCTTTCGGTGAAGAGCGTGAAATGTCTCGGCGTGCTGCTGCTGTGTCTTGGTGTCCATCGCGCGTACTCCCGCTCAGAGGACTCTAGGGATGTTTGTGGTCACGCCTTCAGTTGGGCGCGTAGGTCCTGAACCAGTCCATGATCAGACCCGTGACTTCGGCCTCGCGTTCGAGGTGCGGGAAGTGCCCGACCTCGGGCAGGACCACGCGCTTGTGCGGCCCCTTGAAGAATGGCTCTTCCTTCACCGAATATCTCGCGGTCGGATCGTTGCCGCCATAGATCGTCAATGTCGGGGTATGCATTTCGTTCATCGGCAGCCGGCGCGCGAATCCCGCATTGAACAGGCCGCCGTAATATTTGAGCGCCGCGGTCATCGTGCCGGGAGAGCTCAGTGTCTCCTTGATCGAGCGGAGATGCTCGTCGTTCTCATATGTCGGCGACCACAGCTTCCAGAGATAGTCGACGAAGGGGAGCCCCTCGATGTTGACCGCGGAGTCGGCGCCGGGAAGCTGGAAGAAATAGAAATGGAAGATCGATCGAACCGCATCGGGATCCCTCCTGATGCTTGAGAATGTGATCGGGTGGGCGGTGTTCATCACCACCGCGGCCTTGATCGCCGATGGCGCCGTGGCCAGCGCCTGAAAGGTGGACGTGCCGCCCCAATCCATGCCGACGACGCACGCCTGCCCGTCGTCGCTCAGCGCCGCGATGAGCGCCTCGAGATCCTTGCCCAGCGCGATGGGATCGAAAATCCCGTCGGCGGGGATTTCGGTCGGCGCATAGCCGCGCAGGAACGGCGAGACCGCGCGATATCCGGCGTCCGCGAACACTTGCATCTGCTTTCGATAGGACCAGGCGTTGTCGGGAAAGCCATGCATGAACATGACGAGGGGACCGCTGCCCTGTTCGAGATAGGCAAACCGCACCCCGTTGGCCTGCACGTATTTTAGGGCGGGTTCGTCGTTCGCGTGCGGCGCCGGTCGCGCCGCGCTCTGGATTGTCATCGACATTCTCCCTCTCGTCTGCGTTTCCCAAATATGTGCGTAGCGCACATATTTGGTCAAGTTGTTTTTTGTGCGTAGCGCACATATTCTCGGGCGCATGGAGACAGGAATCGCGAATTTGCTGGGAGCGCTCTCGCTCGCCGTGATGGACCGGATCGAGCAGGGCGCGCGCGAGGTCATCGGCCGTGGCGGCGAGACGCCGGCGGCGCTCGTCGTCATCGGATACGGTCAGGGCATGACCAACGACAAGCTCAGGCGGATCCTGGGCCTGTCGCATTCGGGAACTGTCCGGCTCGTGGACCGTCTGGTTTCGGACCGGCTGGTCGAACGCCGGCCGGGGAAGGACGGCCGGGAGATCGCTCTGTATCTGACCGAAGCGGGCGCTGCGACACGGAATGAACTGATGTCCTCCCGGATCTCAGCCGTTGGATCGCTTCTTGATGTGCTGTCGCCGGCCGAGACGAAGCGGCTCGCAACGCTGATCCACGATCTGCTGGCGCGTCAGGACACCTCGGAGCTGGATCGCTTCACGATCTGCCGGATGTGCGACGATAGCGTCTGCACGAATTGTCCCTTGCCCACGACCAAAGGCAAACGCGCTTCCTAGCAGGGAGCGTGCTTCACCTCATCCCCTCGCGTCCGGCTCGTCCCTTGCGCCGAGCACGCCGAGCCGCTCGGCGATCCTGACCAGGTCGACCACCGATTGGACCTGAAGTTTGTCCATGATCGCGCTCCGATGCGCCTTGATGGTCCGCTCGGTGCTGCCGAGCTCGCGTGCGGCAGTCTTGCTCGTCTTGCCCTGGACGATGATCTCGAACACCTGCCGCTGACGCGAGGTGAGAGTCGCAAGACGGCTCCGCAGCGCGTCCAGCTCGCCGTCGAGCGCGCGCACATTTCGATGCCGCGTGATCGCGCGAGCGATGGCCCCGAGCAATTCTTCAGAACCGACGGGCTTGATGAAGAAGTCCTCCGCCCCCGCCTTGATCGCCCTCACGGTGATGCTGACATCCGGATAGGCGGTCAGGAAGATGATCGGCAGCTTCGAGCCGCGCTCGGTCAAGCGGCTCTGCAGCTCGAGCCCGCTGATGCCGGGCATCCGGACATCAAGCAGAATGCAGCCCTTGCTGTCGTCCGGCTGCCGGTCGAGCAATTGCTGCGCCGATGCATAGGTGGCGACGCGGTAACCGCTCGCTTCGAGAAGTTGCTGGATGGCCGTCAGATACGATGCGTCGTCATCCACGACATGGACGATGCCGGGCAATGAAGTCTCCTGAACGAAAAGTAGCTGCTGTGCTGGCTTTTCTTGCTTGTTGTTGGTGCAGCGCCTTCTCGTCCGGCATTGCCGGATCTTGTCGCTCTTGATCGGCAGTTACGTCCTGGAAACGCGAGGTGCAAATTAATTCTGAGTCAGTATTTGCGCCGAACGTCGACTGTGTCCTTTTGATCGCAAACGTTGTGATCTGAAGCTGCAGGCTAGTTCGACGAAAGTCCGGTCCTGCGCCGCAGATCCGTAATTGCACGCAGAAAGCTGTCCGCCGGCGTCGTTTCGGGATCGATCAGCCGGTGCAGCCGGAAGCCGTCTTCCAGCGCGAGCACGACAGAGGCCATCCAGGGCGGGTTCACCGAGCTGTTCCTGCCATTGCCCTTCAGTGTCGCCTCGACGATGTCGGCGACCAGCTTGCGCCGCGCACGCAGGCGTTTTGCAAGTTCGGGGCGGCGCTTCTCGGCGCGCGCGACGTAGAGGATCATCTCCATGTGGAGGAGGGGGGCGCGCCCGAGCGGATCCTGCCGGCTGCGGTCCATCGTCTTCAGCGCCGCGATGAAATCGTCGAGATTGTCGTGCTGGGCGAGGATATCCATGTTGCGCCGGATCGACTGCTCGACATGGTCCTCGAGCATGGCGATGATCAGCTCGTCCTTGCTCTTGAAATTGGAATAGAACGCGCCGCGGGTGAAGCCGGCGGCCGCCGCGATCGCCTCGATGCTGGCGCCGCCGATGCCGTCCTCCTCGAACACGCGTGCGGCCGCCTCGAACAGCTTGTCGCGCGTATCGTCCCTGGTCGGCCTGGTTCTCACCCTTGACATCGGCGCAGGTTAGGGCAGAATGCAACTCGATACAACAATGTATCGAGTTGACGACAGTTCAACGGTTTTGGGGATGGTTACGCCGGGCAGTGGGGCTGCGATCGGCGTATTCGTGTCATGCGGCAACCGATCGAGTTCACCATGAACGAGCAAGTGCAACCCACCGGCAGCGATCCGCTGTTCAATCCGCTGTCGCCGGACTTCATCCGCGATCCCTATCCGCATTACGACCGGCTGCGCGCCATCGATCCGATCTACGTGACGCCGTTCGGCCAGTTCGTCACCAGCCGCCACGCGGACGTCAGCCTCGTGATGCGCGACAAGCGCTTCGGCAAGGATTTCGTCGAGCGCTCCAAGCGCCGCTACAGCGAAAAGATCATGGACGAGCCGGTGTTCCGCAGCATGAGCCACTGGATGCTGCAGGCCGACCCGCCCGACCACACCCGCCTGCGCGGCCTCGTGGTGAAGGCGTTCACCGCCCGCCGCGTCGAGGACATGCGGCCGCGCATCCAGGAAATCGTCGACCAGGCCATCGACGCCGTGATCGCACGCGGCCACATGGACCTGATCGAGGATTTCGCCTTCCGCCTGCCCGTCACCATCATCTGCGACATGCTCGGCATCCCCGAGGATCATCGCGAGGTCTTCTACAAGAGCTCGCGCGACGGCGGCCGTCTGCTCGACCCCGTGCCGCTCTCGCCGGAGGAGATCGCCAAGGGCAACGCCGGCAACATGATGGCGCAGATGTATTTCCAGCAGCTGTTCGAGCTGCGCCGCAAGACTCCCGGCGACGACCTCATCACCCAGCTGGTGCAGGCCGAGGAGGACGGCAACAAGCTGACGAATGAGGAGCTGACCGCCAACATCATCCTGCTGTTCGGCGCCGGCCACGAGACCACCGTCAACCTGATCGGCAACGGCCTGTTGGCGCTCCACCGCAATCCCGACCAGCTCGCGCTGCTGAAGGCGCGGCCGGAGCTGATGACCAACGCGATCGAAGAATTCCTGCGCTACGATTCCTCCGTGCAGATGACGGGACGCGTCGCGCTGGAGGACATCGACGATCTCGGCGGCCGGCAGATCCCCAAGGGCGAGACGGTGCTCTGCCTGCTCGGCTCGGCCAACCGCGATCCCGCCGTCTACCCCGATCGCCCCGACAGGCTCGACGTCACCCGGCCGAACGTCCGGCCGCTGTCGTTCGGCGGCGGCATCCATTTCTGCCTCGGGGCCCAATTGGCGCGTATCGAGGCCGAGATCGCCATTGCGACGCTGCTCCGGCGGCTGCCCGATCTGCGCATCGACGACGTCGAGAACCCGAAATGGCGGCCGACCTTCGTGCTGCGCGGCCTGACGCAGCTCCCGGCGAGTTGGTGAGGCTTGGCGGGCAGTCTACTTGAGGCCCATCCTTCGAGACGCCCGCCTTTGGGCGGGCTCCTCAGGATGAGGTCTTGTTTCGCGGCGAGGCCCTAGACCCTCATGGTGAGGAGCCCGCCCAAGCGGGCGTCTCGAACCATGAAGGCCGAGCTCTGTCCGCTTGTCTCGTTAACCTCCGCGCGCAACAGTCGCTGTGACTTCGCCACACTTCCCTCTATATAAGGGGCTGTTCCGGCGCGCCTGAAGCCTCAAGGCCAAGGTTTGCAGGGCCAAGGTTTGGCCCGGGTGCCGGTTTGGCCGAGGGGAGACCCGTGCAGACGACGCTGCTCGGATTGGCGATTGCCTTCATTCTAGCGCTACTGGCCGCGCTGATCGGGCCTTACTTCATCGACTGGAACCAGTTCAGGCCCCAGTTCGAGGCGGAGGCTGCCCGGATCATCGGCGTACCGGTGCGGGTGGCCGGCGAGCTCGACGCGCGGCTGCTGCCGGCGCCGACCCTGCGGCTGCGCTCGGTGACCTTCGGCGGCAACAACGATCTCGGGCGCCTCCGCGCCGACAAGCTCGACGTCGAGTTCAGCCTGGGCTCCCTCATGCGCGGCGAATGGCGCGCCACCGAGCTCACGGTCGGCGGCATGGCGGTGGATCTCGGCCTCGACGCGCGCGGGCGGGTCGACCTGCCGTCCACCGCGAGCGGCAGCTTCAACCTGGCCTCGCTCGCCATCGAGCGGGTGAACCTCACCGGCCGCATCGCCCTGCACGATGCCGCCAGCCGCTCGACGCTGGAGCTGAACGACATTGCATTCTCCGGCGACGTCCGCTCCCTCGCGGGCTCGGTGCGCGGCGACGGCAGCTTCAAGGTCTCGGGCACGCGCTATCCGTTCCGCATCTCCTCCGGCCCGAGCGCCGACGGCAGCGCGACCCGTCTGCATCTCAACATCGATCCCGGCGAGCGCGCGATCCTCGCCGATCTCGAAGGCGTGCTCGCCTTCGACAACCGCCTGCCGAAATTCGACGGCGCGCTGACGCTCGCCGTGCCCGCGGCGAAGAAGCCGGGCGAGGCGGGACCGACGCCCTGGAAGCTCACCGCGAAGCTCAAGGCCGATCCTGTAGGTGCCAAGTTCGACCAGATCGACGCGAGCTTCGGCACTGACGACAATTCGTTGAAGGCCGGCGGCGTCGGCGACCTCAAATTCGGCGCCTCGCCGCTGCTCCGCGCGGTGCTGTCCGCGCGCCAGATCGATGCCGACAAGCTGGCCGGCAAGGACGATGCCGAGCCGCTGCGAATCCTGCCCGCGCTGCGCGCAGGCCTTGCGGCGATTCCGCAGGCGCCGATCCCGGCGCAGATCGAGTTCAACTCCGACCAGATCATGCTCGGTGGCCGGCCGCTGCAGAACATCGCCGCCGAGCTCAGGACCGACGGCCGGTCGTGGACGTTCCGGCGGCTTGACCTGCGCGCACCGGGCATGACGCAGCTCTCGCTCAACGGCGCGACGCCCGGCGCCGACAGTTTCAGCGGCCGCCTCAACGTCGAATCGTCCGACCCCGATACGCTGGTGGCCTGGCTCCAGGGCCGCAGCGAGATCAACCGCCGCAGCACACGGCCGCTGCGCCTCGCCGGCGACGTGACCATCGCCGCCAACCATCTCGCCATCGACAAGCTGAAGGCGGATATCGAAGGCGGCGCCATTGAGGGACGGATTGCCTTCGTCCAGACCGGCGCGAGCAAGGGCTCGCGGATCGACGCCGAGCTCAGGGCCGACCGGCTCGATCTCGATGCCGCCGCGAGTTTCGTCCGCGCGCTCGCGGGGCCGCAAGGCGAATGGCCGGAGGAAGCCAAGCTGTCGCTCGATGTCGGCCGCGCCATCTCCGCGGGCCAGGAGCTGCGGCCGTTCGCGGCCAAGCTCGGTTATGGCCCGAATTCGCTGTCGCTGGAACAGTTGCGGTTCGGCCAGACCAGCGGCGTGACCACGGAAGCGACCGGCAGTTTCGATCGCGCCAAGGCCACCGGCAAGCTTGCCCTGAAATCCTCGGCCAATGCACTGCGCGAGCTCACCGCGCTGCTCGAGCCGTTCGCGCCGTCGCTGCGTGCGCGCTTCGACGCCCTGCCGCCGCTGCCGGGTGCGACGCGCCTGAAGCTCGATCTCAGCCTCGACAGGAACGCCGAGCACGCCGATCGCAGCGATGCCCGCGCCGTGCTCGATCTCGACGCGCCGCAGCTCAAGGCGACGGCGACGCTCGCCGCGCAGACCCAGCTCGCCGCCGTTAACGGCATCGACCTCGACAAATTGCGCAATAGCGATTTCACGCTGGAGTCGAAGGTCTCGGCCCCTGAGGCCCGTTCATTGGTGGCCCTGCTCGGGCTCGATCGCGTGGTGGCCGCAGGCGAGGGCGCCGCGCAGTTCGAAGGCAAGCTCGGCGGCGCCTGGCGGCGGCCGCTGCAATTGAACGCAAAGCTCAGTGGCGGCGGGCTCGATGCGGATGCGCAAGGCAGCGTCGAATTGTCGGAGCCGAAGGCCAACGTGAATCTGCGCGTGCGCAACGTCAATCTCGCGCCGCTGTTCGGCACCAGCCCGGCGGACAAATCGGCGCAAGGCGTCAGCCTGTCCTCGCGCCTCACGCTCGCCGGCAACCGCCTGACCTTCAACGATCTCGACAGCAGCGCAGGCGGCTCGCATCTGCGCGGCCATCTGGCGGTCGCGCTCGAGCAGGAGAAGAGCATCGACGGCGAGATCGGCCTCGATACGCTCGACCTTGCGCCTGCGCTGGCGATGGCGATCGGGGCCGTGGGACACGATGCCGGCGAGCCGCTGAGCGCCGGGCTGCTCGGCGGCTGGCGCGGCCGCATCACCTTCCAGGCGTTGCACGGCACGATGCCCGGCGGCATCGAGCTGCGGCCGTTCGGCGGGACGATCCGCAGCGACGGCCAGTCGCTCGCGCTCGATGGCCTCAAAGGTGGTATTGGCGGCGGCGAAATGTCGGCGAGCCTCGACGCCCGCAACGGTCCGGGCGGCCTTGCGTTGAATGCGCGGATCGAGCTCAGCAATGTCGATGCGACCGTGCTGCGCTACCGCGACCTCGCGCTGCCGAAGGGACGCGCTTCGGTGCAGATGGCGCTGACCAGCCAGGGCCGCAGCGTCGCGGCGCTGACCGGCGCGCTCGCCGGCAACGGCACGGTGACGCTGGACTCCGCCGAGATCGGCGGCCTCAATCCGCGCGCCTTCGAGATCGCCATTCGCGCCAGCGACGGCGGCCAGGTCAGCGACGACAACCGCTTGCGGCAGCTGGTCGAGCCCGCGCTGTCGGCCGGCCCCATCGCGGTTGCCTCGGCGCAGATCCCGTTCACGATCCGCGACGGGCGCTTGCGTGTCGGCGCGACGCCGCTGGAGGCGAAGAACGCCCGCGCGATCGTGTCCGGCGGCTACGACATTCCCGCCGACCAGGCTGACATCCGCGCCAGCCTGACGCCGATCATGACCGGGCTCTCCGGCGCGCCGCCCGAGATCCAGCTGTTCGCGGCGGGGCCGCCCGACAGGCTCAATCGCACCGTGGACCTCGCGCCGCTGTCGTCGTGGCTCGCCGTGCGCACGATCGACCGCGAGACGCGCCGGCTCGACGCGATCGAGCGCGGCGAGCCGCCGCCGGCAACCGCCGCGCTGCCGACGCTGGTCTCGCCCGATCCCGTGCCGGAGCAGGCGCCCGTGAATGTACCGCTGCCCGGCCAGGATCCGCGCCGTGCGCCGCCGGCCAAGGCCAAGGCAGAACCCAAGGCCGCGCCGATTCCGAAGGCGCCGCAGGCCGCTCCCGCTGCACCAAGCCCGCCGCTGGCGAGCCCGCCGCTCGCCAGTCAGCAGGTCGCCCCATTGCCGCCGCCGATCGAGGTGCGGCCGGCCCCGGGCCCCGCGCCCGCAAAGCCCAAGCCAAAGCCGCCGCTGGTGCTGACGCCGCAGAATCCGTGAGGCCGGCGCGAGTTGGATGCAGCATCCAAAGATGCTCGTCATGCCCGGGCTCGTCCCGGGCACCCATGTTCTTTCTTCTACGTGGTGAGGCGTGGATGGCCGGGACAAGCCCGGCCATGACGCCGGAGCGGCATCAATGCCTCAGGCTCCGCGCGGCCCTTGCGTCCCGGTTAATCCATTCTCTCGCATTTGAATGAATTTTAGTCGGCAAAACTGATCTGCCGGTTTTACCGGATTTGCGCGTTTGTTCCCTAGTCTCGTTTCCAGAGGAATTCGGCGTCGCGCCCGCTCGGGCGGGATGGCCCGCCAAGGACGACCAAGAACTGGGGTATCGAGATGAACGGGGCGAAATCGCTTCTGCAGGATCTGGACGACGCGATCGCGCGCGGCACCGACGAAAGCCGCGCCAAGGCGTTGTGGCATGCGACCGACATTCTGATCACGGGCCGCTACAGCGACGACGAGATCAGCATGTTCGGCGAGGTCATCGGCCGGCTCGCCGACGAGATCGAGGTGGCTGCACGAGCGCAGCTCTCGGAGCTGATGGCGGCGTGCGATCATGCCCCGCTCAACGTCATCGAGAAGCTCGCCCTCGACGATGAGATCGAGGTCGCCGGTCCCGTGCTGCGCGAGTCCAATCGCATCGACGAGAAGATGCTGGTCCAGAGCGCGCTGACCAAGGGCCAGGCGCACCTGCTCGCGATCTCGCAGCGCGATCAGATCGGCGAGGCCGTGACCGACGTGCTGGTCAAGCGTGGCAACCAGGAGGTCGTGACCTCGGTTGCGAAGAACGAGGGCGCGCGCTTCTCCGGCTCGGGCCTGTTGCACATGGTCCGCCGCGCCGAGGGCGATTCGATCCTCGCCGAGCAGCTCGGCCTGCGCAAGGACGTGCCGCGTCACATCTTCCAGCAGCTGATCTCGAAAGCGTCGGAAGACGTCCGCCGCCGCCTCGAGACCGAGCGTCCCGAGATGATGGCGCAGATCCAGAGCTCGGTGACGGAGGTCACCGGCGACCTGCAATCCAAGTTCGGCCCGTCCTCGCGCAGCTATTTCGTCGCCAAGCGCGTGGTGACGACGCAGTACCGCCAAGGAAACCTCAACCAGGATTCGATCTCGAACTACGCGCGCCAGCATCGCTTCGACGAGGTGCAGATCGGCCTGTCGCTGCTGTCGGCGCTGCCGGTCGACGTGATCGAGCGCGCGCTGATGGACCGCAACCGCGAGATGCTGCTGGTGCTGTGCAAGGCGCTCGATTTCTCCTGGGACACGACGATGTCGCTGCTCTTCCTCGGCGCCAAGGATCATCTGATCACGGCGCGCGAGCTGCAGGACAATGAACGCGAGTTCGGCCGGCTCAAGATCGAGACGTCGCGCAGCATTCTCAAATTCTACCAGTCGCGCAAGAACAGCGCGGGTGCCGATTCCACCTCGGGCCGTCAGCCCGAGCTTCAGGTTCACTGAGCAGGAATTCGAGAGGGGAGTATTTGCAATGTTGCCTCAATTCGGCACCGCAGTTCGCAAGAAGAGCCTCAACAAGCCTGTTGCCGTCGACCCCGACGGCGGAGCGCCCGACAAGGCCTCGGTCGACGCCGCCTGGCTTGTGCTCGAAGCCGCCAACGACCTCGGTGACCACGCCGCGATCGAAGCCTGTCGCCGCGTCATCGATGCCGAGCTGAACGGCACGGTGGCCCGCAGCGCGGACGTCGATCTTGTGCTGGGATATTTCAGGTAAGACCCCGGATTACGCTGCGCTCCATCCGGGCTACGCCTTCATTCCGAGCGTAGGACTGCATCGCGCGGCCGGCCTCTTCCTTCTTCCAGGCGCAACCAAAAAGGCCCCGCCGAAGCGGGGCCTCCCTGTTCGACCGTGCCGCTCGCACTAATCGTCCCAGTGGTGATAGCGGCGGATCACGACGCCGCGGTCGTAGTCGCGGTCGCGATGGTACCAGCCGCGATGCCAACCGCGGTCATGCTCGTAGATGCGCGCGCGGGGGCCGTCATAATAATCCCTGTCGCCACCGACATAGACACCGAAGCCGGCCGCGTTGGCGATGGTGGGGGCACCGATTGCGAGCGTCGCTGCCGCCGCAAGAGCGTAAGTGAGCTTCCTCATCTGTTCCTCCTTGGTCTCTCACCGTCGCGGGGTCAACTTCTGCCGCCATGACCCGTTGCAGGAACAGGGACGAAACTTTCTTGAATGTCTGTTCAGGTTCGCGGCAGGAAACCGTGGGTCCACGCAATCGACAACGCCTCGTCCCGGGACGTGGCGTTGTCGATGCGACCACCGCCGCCGGGCACGGCGCGTCACGCATGCTTACGCGTTGGCGCCGCCATCCACGGTCAATGTCGTGCCCGTGATGTATTTGGCCTTTGCGCTCGCCAGGAACGCAACCGCGCTCGCGATGTCGTCCGTCGCGCCGTATCGGCCGAGCGCCATGAACTGCTTCAACGTCTCCGCGGTCGGTCCGTGCGCCGGGTTCATGTCGGTGTCGATCGAGCCCGGCTGCACCAGATTGACGGTGACGTCCCTGGGGCCGAGCTCGCGGGCCAGGGCCTTGGTGAAGGCTGTCAGCGCCGATTTCGATGCTGCATACACGCCGAGCACTGGCGAGGGCACGCGGTCGGCGAAATAGCTGCCGATGGTGATGATGCGGCCGCCCTTGCCGAGATAGGGCAGCGCGGCCTTGCTCGCCACGATCGGGGATCGGACGTTGACGTTCAGCTGCGCATCGATGTCGGCGAGCGCGATGTCGTTGAGGCCGCCCAGACGGAGAATTCCGGCGTTGTTGACCAGGATGTCGAGTCCGCCCAGCTCCGCGACGGTCTTGGCGACCGAGGCCTGAACGGCGGCGACATCGGCGCTGTCGGCCTGGATCGCCACGGCCTTGCGTCCGCCGGCCCTGATGGCGTCGACGACCTTCGCAGCGCTGTCTGCCGACTTCTCGTAAGTGATCGCGACATCGGCGCCTTCCGCGGCCAGCGCCTTCGCGATGGCTGCACCGATACCTCTGCTGGCGCCCGTCACCAGGGCCCGTTTTCCTTGCAGTGTCATCTGTTCTCTCCAATTATGTAACGATCGACACAGAATATGTGTGGTCTTGAAGGGAACGGTCAAGTCAATTATGTGTTGATCATTACAGAAGTGCACGATGGGACAACACGCGATGGCAGGTCGGCCGCGGGAATTTGACCGGGACGCAGCACTCGAAGCAGCCATGTTCCTGTTCTGGCGCAAGGGCTTCGAGGCAGCCTCGATGCACGACCTCTGCGATGCCATGGGCGTCCGCTCGCCCAGCCTCTATGCCGCCTTCGAGAGCAAGGAGGCGCTTTATCTCGCCGCTTTCGAGCATTATGTCGCAACCGAGGGGCAGGCGGTCTGGGACAAGCTCGGGGACGGTGCCACCGCGCGCGCCGGCGTGGAGAATCTGCTGATCGGCATGGCCGAGGCGCTGCCGAAGTCCCGCACGTCGCCCGCAGGCTGCATGGTGGCGCTGGGAGCCGTCAGTGACGAATGGCCGGCCGCCATCACGCGTGCGGTCAGAAAGGTGAGGCTCGACCTGCTGGACAGCTTGCGCGCACGGCTGGAGGCCGCGATCGCCAATGGCGAATTATCCCGCGCAGCCGACGTCGAGGCGCTGGGCCGGTTCTATCTCAGCGTCATCCAGGGCATGGCCATCCAGGCCAAGGACGGTGCGACGGTGGCGGAGTTGCGAGGCGCGGCGAAAGCGGCCATGGCGGCGTGGCCGGGCAGGGCCTAAAAATGGTCAAGTCTGGAGGTCAGGTCTGCCGGTCAGTCCGCCGGTTAGGTCTCGACGAGACAGGTGCTGCATGAATCAACGGAATGACGGCCTGGTTGGCGCTCAACAGGGCGGGTTTGCCGGTGTCACGCGCAAGGTTCTCGAACGTCTCCCATTACCCGGCCAACACCAGGAGCTCATGGTTGTCGAAGTCACCTATCCGCCGGGCGGCACGGCTCCGCTTCACCGTCATCCGGTCGCCGGCGCGATCTACATCGTCGAGGGCGTTGCCGAATCCGCCTATGGCAGCGACGAACCGCGGCGATACCGGGCTGGCGAGACATTGCAGGACCGCGCCGATGTTCCGCACACCCTGTTCCGCAATTGTGACCCGGAGCGTCCGCTTCGCTTCCTGACCATCTACGCGCTCGAACCCGGGCGCTCCTACACGCTGGAGCCATGAGGTCGCCGGGCTTTCACCGCCGGATGCGGTAGATCACGGCGTCATGGCCATGGCGGACCATGCTCCGCTCGAGCAGGTAGTCCGACTTCTCCAGCACGCGGCGGGATGCAACGTTCTCGGCAAACACCAGGCCGATCAGCGAGGGCAGTTTGAGGTGCGAAAGCCCGATCTCGGTCATCGCGATGGCGATCTCGCTTGCAAATCCCAGGCCCCAGGCACCGCGCCTGAACGCGTAGGCGATCTCGACCTCGTCGACGTCATCCACCAGGATGTGACGAAGGCCCGCCCGTCCGGCGAACGCGCCGTCTTTCGTTCGCAGCGCCCACAGCCCGAAGCCGTGTTGGTCCCAATGGGCCATGTTGACGTCGAGATAGGTCTTGGTCACGTCCGCCGAGCGCACGCCGCCGAGATAGCGCGACACCTCGGCATCGAGATGCAGCGCGACGAGGTCGGCGAGGTGACTTTCGCGCAGCCTTTCGGCGCTCAGTCGATCTGTGCTGAAGTGCTCCATGGCGTCAGATAGCCTCTTTCGAAGCCGTGCGTCACCATGCCGGAGCGATTTTTCGTGCGGCGCCGCAGCTCGGGCCGCTGCTATGGCCCGTTCTCCGCCATCCTCAGCGCGCCCGGCCGCACGCCGTATTTGCGCATGATGGCCTTGCTCAAGGCTCCCTCGGACGCATAGCCGACCTCACTCGCGATCTCTGCGATGGAATCGGAGGTGCCGGCCAGCCGTTTGCGCGCAGTCGTCAACCGCAGATCGGACAGGAATGTCATCGGCGCAGTCCCCGCAGCCTTGCGAAAGGCGCGCACCAGGCTCGCGCGGGAGCAGATTGCGACAGCCGCCATTTCGTCGAGCGTCCAGTCGCGGGAGAGATCTTCGAGCATGCCAGCACGACCCGCGCCGTGGTGCGGTCCTGCAACAGCGACACCGTGCCGTCGGTGGGTGCCGCCTCGGTCAGATGGTCCCGGAGCATCATGACGAACAGCGCGCGTGCAAGGTCGGCCGCCACCATCTCGGATCCGGCCCGTCCTGCGTTCAGCTCGTCGCGAATGTCGATCAGCAGGCGCCGAAACCTCTCCAGGACCGGCTGTCCTTCCGTGTGAAGAACGACCTCATCGGGAAGCATCGCTATCAGCGGGTTCTCTTCCGCGGTCTCGAACAGGAAGCGGCCGCAGAGAAGTTCGGTATCGACGCGGGCATCGACCGTGCTGCGCTGCCGCACGCCGTTTCGCACCTCGCTCGAGATCTGCGCGACGGCGCCGCCGGTCCGGCTGCGGAGCAAATGGCTGTCGCCATGCGGCAGGAGCAGGATGTCGCCGGCCTCGAGCCGCTGCGAGCCCAGGCCGGGCCTTTCGACCACGCAGGCGCCGCGCGTGACGATGTGGAATTGCGCCCATCCCCGGCCGTTCGGCGCGTGGAGCGACTGCCAGCTCCCGCCGAATTTGCAGGAATCCTCGATAACCGGCCGGATTCTGAGCAGCGGCACGATCGCCTTCAACAATTCCGCGGCTTCCACCCCCGACATTCCCTTGATCCGCCCGGACATGATTGCGAGCCGCCCGGCCATACCAAGCAACCGCAAGCGCTTCTAGATCAATCTCATCAAGACAAGGAGAGTGCCATGTCAATGCTCGACTGGAACAATTACCGCCGCCAGGTTGTCGCCGGCGTCGGCGCGATTGGAAAGCTGGCGCCGGATACGGTGAAGGGCTACGCGACTCTCAGCGGTGCAGGCGCGAAGACCGGCCACCTCGATGCGAAGACACGCGAGTTGATCGCGCTGGGAGCTGCGATCAGCTTGCGGTGCGACGGCTGTATCACGGTCCATGCCGCCGAAGCGAAGAAGCACGGCGCGACCGAAGCCGAGGTCGCCGAGGCGCTCGACGCCGCGATTTCGGTCAATGCAGGAGCTGCGCTGGTCTACTCGACCCGTGCGCACGAGGCGTTCAAGGAAGCTTGAGTGATCCCGGGAGTGAGCGCGCCGGCGCTCATTCCTTCTAACACAACCTAACAAGCAATCTGCGCGGCGTTGGGTAAATGTTGCGGCATGAACGTTGCCGCGATTTTTCAAAAGGCACGATCTCGACGGGAGATGATATGACGACCAGGGCGCCAATTGATCTATTGCCTAGGCCTGCGAAATTATCGCGCCGGGGCTTCGTGGGAGGCCTCTCGGCAGGAATTCTGGGTGCGGCCGCGACCGAGGCCAATGCCGAAACGCTGGCCGACGTCCCCGATCGTGGCCCCGGCGCCGATCTCAGCGCCCACAGCGAACGCTCGCGCTTCGCCAAGCTCGATCGCATCCCCGAAGCGACGCCGGGCAAGCGCAATGTCGATCCCGGCGATGCCATCAACTCCAAGACGCCGCATCAGAAGCTGGTCGGCAACATCACGCCGACCGATCTGCATTACGAGCGCAGCCATTCCGGCGTGCCCGATATCGATCCGGCACAGCACCGGCTGCTGATCCACGGCATGGTCTCGAAGCCGCTGGTGTTCAGCGTCGAGGACCTCAAGCGGATGCCATCGGTCACGCGCGTGGTGTTTATCGAATGCACCGGCAACGGCTGGGAGAACTGGAAGAAGGCCGATCCCGATGTGACCGTGCAGAACACGCACGGCCTCGTCAGCACCAATGAATGGACCGGCGTGCCGCTGAAATTCCTGATCGACCTCGTCGCCAAGGACAAGGGCTCGAACTGGATGCTGGCCGAGGGCGGCGACGGCGCGGGTGTCGATCGCAGCATTCCGCTCACCGACGAGATCGTGAACGAGGCCTTTGTCGCCTACGGACAGAACGGCGAGCCGCTGCGGCCCGCGCACGGCTTTCCGATGCGGCTGCTGATGCCGGGCTTCGAGGGCAACCTCAACATCAAATGGCTTCGCCGCCTCAAGTTCGGCAACGCGCCCTGGATGACGCGCTGGGAGACGGCGCGTTACACTCAGCTGCTGGCGGATGGCAAGGCGCGGCAATTCCAGCTGCGAATGGGAACCAACTCCGTCATCACCCAGCCATCGGGCATGATCCAGATCCAGCCCGGCTACAATCGCATCTCCGGCCTTGCCTGGAGCGGCCATGGCAAGATCGCGAAGGTCGAGATTTCGACCGACGGCGCGAAATCGTGGAAGCAGGCGCAATTGAGCCTTCCCGTGCTGTCGAAGGCGCAGGTTCGTTTCCAGATGGATTGGGTCTGGGATGGCAAGCCGACCAAGATCGTGAGCCGCTCGACCGACGAGAAGGGCAACGTTCAGCCGGACCGGCAGTCCTTCATCGCCGCGATGGGGACCAACGCGCTGTTTCACTACAACGCCCAGCAGACCTGGAGCATCGACGAGGCCGGGAGGGTCCGCAATGTCCTCGCATGACAAGCTGCTTTTGGCAGGAGCGCTCGCTCTCGGCCTGCTCGCTGCGCCGGCGCTGGCGTTCGATTTCGGACGTCCGGCGACGCCGCAGGACATCAAGCTATGGGACATCGACGTCGGTCCCGACGGCAAGGGCCTGCCTGACGGCAGTGGCACGGCCGTGCAAGGCAAGCAGATCTTCGCCGACAATTGCGCGGCCTGCCACGGCGACAACGGCGTGGGCGGCATCAAGGATCGTCTCGCCGGCGGACAGGGCACGCTTGCCTCGAACATGCCGGTCAAGACCGTCGGCAGCTTCTGGCCCTATGCCACGACCCTGTTCGACTACATCCGTCGCGCGATGCCGTACCCGACGCCGGGCTCGCTCAGCACCGACGAGACCTATGCCCTGACCGCCTACATCCTCAGTCTCAACGGCATCGTTCCCGCCGACGGCAAGGTCGACAGGGACAGCTTGCCGAAGATCAGGATGCCCAACCGCGACGGGTTCATTCCGGAGCCGGAATTCGATCCGGCAAAACTGTTCCGCAAGAAGTGAGCGGGCAATGAGAGTTTCGGCACTGATCAGGACTCTCGCTTTGCTCGCGGCGATATGTGCATGGGAGACACAGGCAATGGCCACAGACGGACTCATCACCATCAAGAGCAGCTTCGGTCCCGAGGACACGATGAAGCGGCTCGAGGCCGAAGTGAAGGCCAAGGGCCTCACCGTGTTCGCTCATGTCGATCACGCCGCGGGTGCCGCCGCCGTCGGCATGAACTTGCGGCCCACGGATCTCATCATCTTCGGCAATGCCAAAGGCGGCACGCCGCTGATGCAGCAGGTGCAGACTGTCGGCATCGACCTGCCGCTGAAAGCGCTGGTGTGGCAGGACGAGGCGGGGATGACCTGGCTGTCCTACAACGATCCGGCCTATCTGGCCGGGCGTCATGGTGCTGGCGAGCCGGCCAAGGCTGTCGTCGCCGCCCTGACCGGTGCCCTGCATGCGATCGCGACCAAGGCCACGGCACCGTAAGCGTGACGATTGCAGGGGCTCTCCATGAACAGCGCTGACGAACGACCGGCCTCATCCACGCCGCAGGACGGCAAGCTCGCAAGATGGCTGGTGATCGCGGTATTGTGCGCGATGCTCGCCGGTGCCGTCGCGCTCGGTTATCTCGGCTGGTTCAGCACGGATCACGACGTGCCGGAGTCCGGCTATGTCGCGCTGGTGCTTGGCGTCGTGTTCTCGCTGATCGTCGGCATCGGCCTGATGGCGCTCGTCTTCTACAGCAGCCGCGCAGGCTATGACGAACCCGCGGTGCTGATCCGGGAGCCGGAGAGCGAGACGAAAGAAGGGCAGGGCGGTCCGTGCTGACGGCGGCGTCCGTCGCAGGCCTGCGCATCGCACGCATCCGTGATCGGCGGAACTCCGGCCGCAGGTAACGAGGCAAGTCGTCCCGGCGTACAGCCTCGTAGCGAACGTCTCGTTCGCACAACAACGAACGCGCAAGCCGGGGAGATATCGTCACATGCAGGGGTTCAACGTCGCAGAGAGCGGCGGCGGTTCGTATCGTCCACTCGCCATCCTCCGCTGGGTCATGGTGGTCATCTTCGTGTCGTTCGGCATGCAGAAATTCACGCTGCAATCCGCGCAAGGCATCGCCCAGTTCATCAGCAACAGTCCGTTCATCTCCTGGCTTTCGGTGTTCGGCCTGCGGGGAGAGGCGTATTTTCTCGGCGTCGCCGAATTCGTCATCGCGGCGCTGCTTGCGGCCGGTGCGTTCAGTCCGGCCCTGTCCGCCCTCGGTTCATTCATGGGCATCGTGACCTTCGCGATCACGTGGTCGTTCTTCTTCACGACGCCCGGGGTCGTGACATGGAGCCTGTCGTCCGATCCGATGGCGTGGAATCTGGCCGGCGAATTCCTGTTCAAGGACATCGTGTTGCTCTGCGTCTGCGTCGTGCTGTTTCTCACCTCGCTGCCGCGATCGCTTGTCCGGCTGCGAACTGGCTGAGCCCGCCGGGCGAACGCCGCCGAGATAGCGCAACGTCTCGGCGTCGAGATGCAGCGCGACGAAGACCGACGCATGAGCTGCGTGCGGTCGTTCGGCGATCGGCCTTTCGCAAGATAGTGGTCGAGCTGCGATTTGATCTGAATCAAGCACGCGGATGACAGCTGCACCACAACGCCACCCTGGGCTGGTGACATTTGGTGTGCGCGATGAGTCCGACCTGGTACGTCACTTTCGAGGTGCAACGGCGAGGCATTCTTCCGAGACAACGGAGTCCGCGTGAGACGAAGACCTTTGAAACGGAGCATGAAGCGAAGCTCTTTGCGCGCGCCAGGCGCGATGAGGGACTTGCCGTCTTTGCCGGCACGATCAACCCGTACCGTCCCAAGCGGCTGATTCCGTCCTCCGGTATCAATGAGTGGCTTGCGGACGACCAGGACAGCGCTGCTGACGCGTCAGATGCCGACTAAGCATCATTCCATGCACAGCGATCGCGCTTGAGTGTTGCCATTTTGGCACCGGTCAATGGTCTCCTCGCGCGTAAACTTCAGGATGTTCGCGAGCCTTATGCACGCCAACCTGCACACGGGTTCGCTCCTGACGGAACAAAGAAAAGGGGACGAGACGATGAAAAAGCTTTCGATCGCGGCGATCGGCCTCGCTGCGCTGAGCATGGCGGCTCCGGCCATGGCGGCCGACATGGCCGTCAAGGCGCCGCCGCCGGCGCCGGTGGTGCCGATCTACAACTGGACCGGGTTTTACATCGGTGCCAACGGAGGCTGGGGACAGAGTCACGGTTGCGTGGATTTCGTGACGATCGCAGGCACCGTCGCAGGCGGTTGCGCGGATCGCTCCGGAGGCCTCGCGGGCGGACAGATCGGGTACCGCTGGCAGACCAATCAGTTCGTGCTCGGCCTGGAAGCGCAGGGCGATTGGGCCGAGATCAAGAACACCCGCATCAGCCTCCTCGATCCGCTGGTCTCGACCACGGGCAAGATCGACGGCATCGGGTTGTTCACCGCGCAACTCGGTTGGGCGTGGAACGCCTCGCTGTTCTACGTGAAGGGCGGCGCCGCCGTGACGCGCAATCGCTTCGACATCTTCAACAACGTCACCGGCGTCGGCCTGGCCTCGGCGGGGCACACGCGCTGGGGCGGCGCCCTCGGTGTCGGCTGGGAATATGGCTTTACGCCGAACTGGTCGATCGGTGTCGAGTATGACCATCTCTGGATGGGCCGTGACAACTCCACCTTTGTCGGCGTGGTCACGCCCGGCGGGTTCACGCTCACAGGCTCCGGCGTCAGTCAGGACGTGGACATGGTCACGCTTCGGGTAAACTATCGCTTCGGCGGATACGGCGCACCGGTCGCGGCCCGCTATTGATCTCGAGTCTTCCCGATGAACTCAGGGCCCCGGCTTCGACCGGGGCCTTTTTCACTGGAGATCGAAAACGGCAGCATGTCCGACGTCTGCGGCGTCAATTCCGACGATCGAACACAGCCAGTTGCTGCCTGTCGACGAGGACGATGTGACGCTGGTTGTTGTCGATGAAGGGAAGGATACCGATCAAGTGCGGCGACGCCCGACACTCGGATCACCAGTACCTGTACCCAAACCACGCAAACTGCCCCTGACGCCCGGCCAACATCATTTGCGGCGGCGCTTGCCGCTTCGATCGCGTCGCGATGTGCTGGGACTTGCGCGTTCGCTTGTGTTCGACGACTGCGCGGGGCGGCACGTCCGTGCGCACCATGGCAAGCGCATTGGCAACTGCCGGGACCTCTGCTCTGATGATAGGAGGCTCTGCAAGGTGTCGAGGAGCTGAGGCCTGTGCGGTCGAAATTTCAGGCGCCGCCGCGACGATGACCGGCGTGCTCGTATCGAGGACCACGCGCTCGGGCCATTTGCGATCGGAGTGAATGCGGATCGCCGGACGGTCCTCGCTCGTCTTCTCGGCGATCGGGGACTGGGGCAGACAAAGGTCCGCAACCAACAGCAGCGCGAGCAGCGTCGCGCCGACTTTCCAGAAATACCTCAACAGCGGCATCTTGGTCGCTCCGTGCCCCCCATGATGGGCCCAGCTTGCGACGATCTCTGGATACGAATCATCTGAGTGCGCAGTCCGAAGCTGAGTGCAGCTCAACGAGGACTGCCGCGCAGCTTCAAGGCATCACACGGCGCGGGCACCACCAGGCCTTTCCGTGTGTCGGCAGAGCACGCGCGGTCCGAGTTCGAGCGTGCATCGAGATCGGATCGGACATGTGAGTGCCGCCCTAAAGCCTCGTTCTCCGCCTCCTCCTTGAAGGGAACCAGTTCTATGAAGGTCCAAGTTCGCGCCGTCGGCGACTTCAGGACTTGAGATAGATCAAGCCATGTGGATGTGCAGTAAGCAAGTGTTCTCGGGTTGCCCGGACAGCAAGCATGACGCGCTGTCCTCTTGTTCTGGTCTTGCCCTCGCATCTGCGGTGATCGCCGCCGCGCGGCAGCCGAGAAACAGGAGATGAAGATGACCCGTCCGCTTCTCGCAATTGTGTCGATTGGCTCGATCCTGCTGTCGACGGTCTCGATCTCGCCGGCGGCCCAACGCCACTATCGCCATGCGGTCGCCCCGAGCGCTCCCGATCTCTACTGCTTGCAGGGGCGGATTTGGGGATACCCAGGCAATTGCCAGTTCGCGACCTATGAGCAGTGCATGGCAACCGCGTCAGGGACCCATGCCTATTGCGGCGTCAATCCGGCCCATGCTTTCGCGCAGCAGCGCGACCCTCGGGGGCAATGGTATCCGCGCTAGGCGACGTCGCTGTCGGCATTTCTTCGACGATGCAATTATGCCCCTGTTTTGCCCGACGGCGCAACATGAGCGCAATCCATAGCCCGGATTGCGCTGCGCTGCCTCAGGACTCCGGCCGGATCATTCGCGCACGCGCAAGCCATTGATTTCACGACCCCCGTCTACTGTGCATGGGGTTGTTTTCGCAGTTTGGTTTCGGAAGGCGCTATCCCGCCCCCAGCGCCACCGCGACATTGTACGTCATGAAGCTCGCCGCATAGGCCAGCACCAGCATGTAAAAGAACGTCACCGCCATCCAGCCCCAGCTTCCGGTCTCGCGCCGGATCACGGCGAGCGTGGAGGCGCATTGCGGGGCGAACACATACCAGGCCAGCATCGACAGCGCGGTGGCGAGCGACCATTTGGTCGCGAGCACTTGGCCGATCTGCTCGGCGGCTTCCTTGCCGCCTTCGATCGCATAGACGGTGCCGAGGGCTGCGACCGCGACCTCGCGCGCCGCCATGCCCGGGATCAGCGCCACCGCGATCTGCCAGTTGAAGCCGACGGGAGCGAGCAGCGGCTCGAGCGCCTTGCCGATGATGGCGGCGAGGCTGAAGTCGATGGCGGGCTCGGTCGCGCCGGCCGGCGGCTGCGGGAACGAGGCCAGGAACCAGATCAGCACCATCATCGAGAAGATCGTGGTGCCGGCGCGCACCAGGAACATCTTGGCGCGGGTGTAGATGCCGATCGCGATCGATTTCAGCCGCGGCGCCTTGTAGTCCGGCAGCTCCAGCATGAACGGCGCCGGCGCATAGTCGCGGATCATGAAGAACTTGATCACGAACGAGACGGCAAGCGCGCTGGTGATGCCGGTGGCGTAGAGGCCGAACATCACGAGACCCTGGAGGTTGATGAAGCCCCAGACGTCCTTCGCCGGGATGAAGGCGGAGATGATCAGCGTGTAGACCGGAATGCGCGCCGAGCAGGTCATCAGCGGCGCGATCAGGATCGTGGTCAGCCGGTCGCGCTTGTTGTCGATCACGCGCGTCGACATGATGCCGGGAATGGCGCAGGCAAAGCTCGACAGCAGCGGGATGAAGGCGCGGCCGTGCAGCCCGGCGCCGCCCATGATGCGGTCCATCAGGAACGCGGCGCGCGCCATGTAGCCGAAATCTTCCAGCAGCAGGATGAACAGGAAGATGATGATGATCTGCGGCAGGAACACGATGACGCTGCCGACGCCCGAGATCACGCCGTCCTGAAGGAAGCTCTGCAAGAGGCCCTCGGGCAGGGTGGCATGCACGAACTCGCCGAGCCCGTCGAAGCCGGACTTGAGGAGATCCATCAGCGGCTGCGCCCAGGCGAACACCGCCTGGAACATGAAAAACAAGATCAGCGCCAGCACGATCAGGCCGCCGACCGGATGCAGCACGATCGCGTCGATCCGCGCGGTCCAGGTGTCGGGCCTGGCAGGCAGGCTGACGCAATCGGCGATGATGCGGTCGGCCTCGCGCTGGGTGGCGCGCAATTCCGCGACGCTGAGTGCGCGCCAGCTGCTCTCCTGCTGCTCGGCGGCAAGCTTGGCCGAAATCTCGTCGGTCAGCGCCAGCAGGTCGGCGGTGCCGCCCTTGCGCACCGCGATCGAGGTGACCACGGGCACGCCGAGTTCCTTGGCGAGCCGCTCGACATCGACGGTGATGCCGCGGCGGGCGGCGATGTCGAACATGTTGAGCACGAGGATCATCGGCCGTCCGGTGCGCTTCAGCTCGAGCAGCAGGCGGATGGTCAGGCGCAGATTGGTGGCATCGGCCACGCACAGCACGAGATCGGGCACGGTCTCGCCGGAGGCCTTGCCGAGCACGAAGTCGCGGGTGATCTCCTCGTCCGGGCTGCGGCCGCGCAGCGAATAGGTGCCGGGCAGGTCGACCACGGAGACCTGGCGCCCTTGCGGAGTGACGAAGAAGCCTTCCTTGCGCTCGACGGTCACGCCCGGATAGTTCGCGACCTTCTGCCGGCTGCCGGTCAGGGCGTTGAACAGCGAGGTCTTGCCGCTGTTGGGCGTGCCGACCAGGGCGAGATGCAGCAGGGGTAATTCCATGGGATCAAAGGCCTGGGGCGGATATCCGGTCGCTGGCTAGGCGACGATGACGGCCATGGCTTCACGCCGGCGGACCGCGATCGTGATGTTGTCGACCCTGACGGCGATCGGGTCGCGCCCGACCAGCCCCTCGTGCAGGACCTCGACCCGGGCCCCCTCGACGAAGCCAAGCTCGATCAGACGGCTCTCGAGCTCGATGTCCGAGAGCGCCGAGCCCGTGTCCTTGGTTGAAAGGTGCTGGATGACGCCGGTGTAGCCGCGCAGGGCCAGACCCAGCGGCATATGCGGGCGCGTATCATCATGGTCGGTCATGCCCTGTATTTTCAACGCAGGGCATTGAGGTCAAGCGCGCATGGCGGCTGAAACTGCACCTTAGAGTGATTTTAAAGTGCAGGCGCCGGGATGCAGTGGAAAGACGCCCCGGCGGCTACTGCGCCGGGACCTTGTCCGGCTGGACGGCCATGGCCCGGCTCTTGAAGTAGTCGAGCACGAACAGACGGATCGCCGAGGACAGATTGCCCTGCTGGCGGGCGCCGTCGATCTCGCCGACGAGCTCGGACAGCGTCATGTTGCGCAGGCCCGAGATCTCCTTCATGCCGTTCCAGAACGCCTCTTCAAGGCTGACGCTGGTCTTGTGGCCGGCAACCACGATCGACCGTTTCACCACGGGCGACTTCATGACTGATCCTCGTGATCGATCTGATGCTGGTCCAGGTGCGCCTTCGCCTTGTCCGCGCGCGTCTCCTCCGCCGACCGCTCCGCCTTGCTGCGGCCGAACTTCGCCCGGTTGGCGTCCGCCAGCTTCGCCGAGGCTTCCCGCTCGGCGCGCTTCCTGAAACGATTCAGGTTGATGACGTTCCCCATGCCGCGTCTCCATCACCCGACCCTCTGCAGACAGGATGAAACATTCAGAAACTGGTTGGCGCATTGCGCCCTGCAAGACTTGATCGTCATTCGCTCGTCCTCGTCAATCGGCCCTTGGGCCATCAAACGATGAATTTCGCCCCGTCAAGGGCAGCAGGCGAACGTAACACGCCGCCCCGCCGCGACATTGACGGTAATCAAATCCCGCCCCCAAAACCGCATATTTTTGGGCGCCAGGCGTCCGTATCATTACGGATGAATATCGGAATTCGGAAATCTAGCCCGGGCTGGTCATCTTCTCCGGGCGCACCAGGCGGTCGAACTCGTCGGCCGAGACGAAGCCGAGCCGCAGCGCCTCCTCCTTCAGCGTGGTGCCGTTGGCATGCGCCGTCTTGGCCACCTTGGCGGCGTTGTCGTAGCCGATTTTGGGCGCAAGCGCCGTCACCAGCATCAGCGAGCGCTGCATCAGCTCCTTGATGCGCTTTTCGTCGGCCTGGATGCCGTCGACGCAATGCTCGGTGAAGGAACGCGCGGCGTCGGCCATCAGGCGGATCGAGTGCAGCATGTTGTAGGCCAGCACCGGCTTGTAGACGTTGAGCTCGAAATGGCCCTGGCTGCCGGCGACCGTGATCGCGGTGTGATTGCCGAACACCTGGCAGCACACCATGGTCATCGCCTCGCACTGCGTCGGATTGACCTTGCCCGGCATGATCGAGGAGCCGGGCTCGTTCTCCGGCAGGATCAGCTCGCCCAGCCCCGAGCGCGGGCCCGACCCGAGCAGGCGGATGTCGTTGGCGATCTTGAACAGGCCGGTCGCGACGGAGTTGATGGCGCCGTGCGCCAGCACATAGGCGTCGTTGGAGGCCAGCGCCTCGAATTTGTTGGCGGCGCTGGTGAAGGGGAGCTTCGTAATCCCGGCAACGTGCTTAGCGAACAGCTTTGCAAAGCGCGGCTTCGAATTGAGGCCGGTGCCGACGGCAGTGCCGCCCTGTGCCAGCGGATAGAGGTCCTTCACCGCGACCTTGAGGCGGGCGATGCCGCTCTCGACCTGCGCCGCATAGCCGGAGAATTCCTGGCCGAGCGTCAGGGGCGTCGCATCCTGGGTATGGGTGCGGCCGATCTTCACGATCTTCGCAAACTCCTTCTCCTTCTTGCGCAGCGCGCGCAGCAGCTCGCCGAGGGCAGGGACGAGATCGGCGTTGATGCGGCTGGCGGCCGCGATGTGCATCGCGGTCGGGAAGGAGTCGTTGGACGACTGGCTCATGTTGACGTGATCGTTGGGATGCACCGGCTTCTTGGCGCCGAGCTCGCCGCCGAGGAGCTCGTTGGCGCGGTTGGCGATCACCTCGTTGAGATTCATGTTGCTCTGGGTGCCCGAGCCGGTCTGCCACACCACGAGCGGGAAATGGTCGTCGAGCTTGCCCTCGATCACCTCGCGCGCGGCGCGGATGATGGCATTGGCGCGGCGCTGGTCGAGCAGGCCGAGCTCGAGGTTGGACTGCGCCGCGGCGAGCTTGACCATGCCGAGCGCATGCACGAGCGAAATCGGCATACGGTCGGTGCCGATGCGGAAGTTCTGGCGCGAACGCTCGGTCTGCGCACCCCAATAGCGATCGGCGGGGACCTCGATCGGGCCGAAACTGTCGGTCTCGGTGCGGGTCGCGTGGGCGGTCTTTGAGTTAGCGGGCTTGGAGCGGGCAGCTTTGGCCATGAGCACATCCATTCTGCCGTGCGAGATGCCGCGCGGCTTCTTCATGCGCTCTTCTATATAGGGAGTTTGGCCAGGCGCGACGGGCGCGGGCCCAACCTAGATCATTTCTTGCGGAAACGATCGAGCCGAACGACCTCGGCGCCGCCCTGGCTCGGCGGGCTCGGCTCGTCGATGGCTTCCGCCTTTTCGGCGGCAGGCGCGGGCACGGACACCGCGGAAGGAGCGGGGGCCGCCGGCAAATTCTCCGGCGCGACCTCGGCGACATCGGAGGTGTCGAACTGGAGGCCGAATTTCACGGAGGGATCGAGGAAGCTCTTGATGGCGCTGAACGGCACGATCAGGCGCTCCGGAATGCCGCCGAAGGACAGGCCGACCTCGAAGCGGTCCTCGAGCACGGTCAGGTCCCAGAACTGGTGCTGCAGGATGATCGTCATTTCTTCCGGATATTGCGCCAGCAGCCGCGACGACAGCTTCACGCCCTCGGCCTTCGAGACGAAGGTGATGAAGAAATGATGCTCGCCGGGCAGGCCATGGGACGCGGCGTCGGTCAGCACCTTCCGCAGCACGCCGCGCAGCGCGTCGCGGGCCAGCACATCGTATCGGATATGATCGGTCGCCATGGTGGTCCTGTTGCATCCCCCGAAGCCGGACCCTGCCGGCCCGACTCGCCAAGCCGCAATAGTACCCCGCCTGACGGGTCAGCAGGAGTCCCCGCCGGGGAAGAAGTGAAATGTAAGTGGAGGCTTCTGTTGCCAGGTGCCTCCGAACCCCGCCTAACGGAGCTTAACCCGTTAGGACTTTAAAGTGGTCTTTCAAACTGCGTTACGCAGCCTGAGCAACCGGAGCAAAGTTGTCGTTGGCAACTATTGCAGTAGCCCGATAACGGCGGAACAATACCGGGAAAAAGTACGCCCTTTACGCCCTCGTCGATCCTATTTCGCCCCCGCCAAAACCCACTTCCTGGGTCAGCCCGCAAATGGGCTTTCAAGTGGGCTTTGGTGGAGGCGCCGGGTACCGCCCCCGGGTCCGAATGGTTTATTGCGACGACCGTTTATTTCCATAGCCGGCGAACCGGCACCCCCAATATAGGGGGCAAAGGTTTCAAAAAACAGAGGTTTCGCGCGGCGATGTGCGGTTCCCTTTGGATAGGTCGGGATGGTCCTGCGCCCGACCTTGGCCGCACCGCAGGCTCCGTTCTAAGCTCCTGACATGTCCCCGGATTCCGCACCGGCCGCTCAAGAGCCGGATATCCCCGCCGTCCACGTCCAGCCGCCCGGCTTGCTGGCGCTGTTCCTGGCCTTCGCGCGGATGTCGCTGGCCGGTTTCGGCGGGGTCCTCGTGTTTGCCCGCCGGGCGATCGTCGAGCAGCACCGCTGGATGACGGCGGACGAGTTCAACGAGACCTTCGCGCTCTGCCATTTTCTGCCCGGTCCCAACATCGTCAATCTGTCCATGGTGTTCGGCGCGCGGCTGCGCGGGATCGCGGGTGGCATCGCCGCCTTTGCCGGGCTGCTGCTGCCGCCGACGCTGATCATGACCGTGCTCGCGGTCATCTACGCGCGGTTCGGCAATGTGGAGGTGCTGAGCCGCATCCTCGCAGGCATCTCCTGCGCCGCGGTCGGCCTGCTGATCGCGGTGGTGTTCCGTATGATGACGCCGCTGCTCAAGCGGATGGAGCCCATCGCGCTGCTGCTGATGCTCGGCGTTTTCCTCGCCATCGGCGTTGCCCGCCTGCCGCTTCAGGCCGTGCTGCTGGTCGCGATCCCCGTCAGCATCGGCGCCACCTTTCTCCTGCGGCGGAAGGTAGCAGCGTGAACACCGAGAACCCGCTCTGGGCGCTGATCTCGACCTTTGGTCTGATGTCGCTGTTCGCGGTCGGCGGCGCCGCCGCGGCGGTGCCCGAGATGCACCGCATCGCGGTCGACGTGCACCACTGGATGACCGACAAGCAGTTCGCCGACGCCTACGCGATCGCGCAGCTCTCGCCGGGTCCGAACGTGCTTATCGTGACGTTAATCGGCTACGCCGTCGCCGGCATTCCCGGCGCGCTCGCGGCGACGCTGGCCATGTGCCTGCCGACCGCTCTGGTTGCCTATTATGTCAGCCGTCTGTTGAACCGGCCCAGCCAGTCGCGCTGGCCGGCCCTGATCCAGGCTGCACTGGTTCCGCTTTCGATCGGACTGATGGCGGCGAGTGCCCTGATCCTGGCCCAGTCGACCGACCGCACGATTGCTGCAGTGCTTCTGACCGCGGTGGTTGCGGTGATCGCATCGGTCTCGCGCATCAATCCACTCTGGCTGCTGCTGGCCGGGGGCCTGCTCGGTTTTGCTGGCATTGTGTGATGAAAATCGCTAGGCAATGCTGCGGCCCGGGGGGATACCTTTCAAGCCGATTTAGAACAACAGTGCTCGTGACTTACGGGTCGCGGAGGAGACATGCATGGCCGAGACGATGGGCCACTCAGCGACAGCCACCCGAAACACCTCGGTGGCGATCGGCTTCTGCCTGCTGGCGATTGCGCCGCAGATTTTCGAATTCATCTGGTCGATCGGGACCATCTTCGGCTGGGGCGCGGGGCGCGGCCCGGCCACTGTCCTGATCAGCCACGCGACCGCGCTGGTCGCGGGTGCTCCCGCAGCCCTCATCGGAGCGGCCGGCGGTGAGACCAAGAAGGCGTCCTCCGAGGTGCTGCTGGCGCTGATCTATTCCTATCCGATCCTCGCGGTGGCGATCGTCTCGCTGTTCATGACCATCCGGTCGGCGCAGGATTATGTCGGCGGCGTCATTCTCATGGCAGTCGCCTTGTTCGCGCTGTGGGCTTCGAGCGATCTGCAGGGCATGCGCGGCTTCTCCTTCGGCGCGGGCACCGCGCCGCGGATGTTCGGCGGGCTCCTGGTCGCCCTGTCCGCCGGCATCGCCCTGACCGGCCTTCTGACCGACGGGCCGGGGATGTCCCATTATTCCTGGCGCGGGCCGCTGTTCGTGATGGCCGGGATCGTGTTCTTCGCACTGTCGATCCGGCCGCTCGGCCTCGTGGTCACGGCCTTCGCGAGTTTCATGATTGCAGCGACAGGGTCGAATGAAACGCGCTGGCTGGAGGCCGCCATCGTCGGCGCCTGCCTGACGCTCGGCTGCGCGATCCTGTTCCCTTATGTGCTCGGGTTGCCGATGCCGATGTTCCCGCGTTTCTTGGTCCAGTGAGGGTGTGATGGAAATCTTTGCCAACCTCGCTCACGGTTTTGCCGTCGCGCTTTCTCCGATTAACCTGCTGATGTGCCTGATCGGTGCCCTCGTCGGCACGCTGGTCGGCGTTCTCCCGGGCATCGGCACCATTGCGACGGTCGCGATGCTGCTGCCGATCACCTTCGGCCTGCCGCCGGTCGGCGCGCTGATCATGCTCGCCGGCATCTATTACGGCGCGCAATATGGCGGCTCGACCACGTCGATCCTGGTCAACATTCCAGGCGAGGCGACATCGGTCGTCACCGCCATCGACGGTCACCAGATGGCCAAGCAGGGCCGTGCCGGCCCGGCGCTGGCGATCGCCGCGATCGGCTCGTTCTTCGCCGGCTGTGTTGCGACGGTCTTGATCGCCGTGCTCGGCGCGCCGCTCACGAAACTGGCGCTGGCGTTCGGTCCGGCCGAATATTTCTCGCTGATGGTGCTCGGCCTGATCTTCGCGGTCGTGCTGGCCAAGGGTTCGGTGCTGAAAGCGATCGCGATGATTGTGTTCGGCCTCCTGCTCTCGATGGTCGGCTCGGACATCGAGACCGGCGCCTCGCGCATGGCGTTCAACATTCCTGAGCTCGCCGACGGTCTCGGCTTTGCGACGGTGGCGATGGGTGTGTTCGGCTTCGCCGAGATCATCCGCAATCTCGACGCCGGCGCCGAGATGAACCGCGACCTCGTGCAGCAGAAGATCACCGGCCTGATGCCGACCAAAAAGGATCTGATCGACTCGACGCCGCCGATCCTGCGCGGCACCGTGCTCGGCTCGATCCTCGGCATTCTGCCGGGCGGCGGCGCGGTCATCGCCTCGTTCGCGGCCTACACGCTCGAGAAGAAGCTCGCCAAGGATCCGAAGCGGTTCGGCCGCGGCGCGATCGAGGGCGTGGCGGCGCCGGAAAGCGCCAACAACGCCGCAGCGCAGACCTCCTTCATCCCGCTGCTCACCCTCGGCATCCCGCCGAACGCGGTGATGGCGTTGATGGTCGGTGCGATGACCATTCATGGCATCGTGCCGGGTCCGCAGGTGATGCAGAAGCAGCCGGATCTTGTTTGGGGCATGATCGCCTCGATGTGGATCGGCAATCTCATGCTGATCATCATCAACCTGCCGCTGGTCGGCATCTGGGTCCGCCTGCTGCGCGTGCCCTACCGGCTGATGTTCCCCTCGATCGTGATCTTCTGCGCGATCGGCATCTACTCGGTGAACAACGCACCGGTCGACGTCATCCTCGCCGGCGTGTTCGGCCTCGTCGGCTACTGGCTGATCAAGCACGATTTCGAGCCGGCTCCGCTGCTGCTCGGCATGGTGCTCGGACCGCTGATGGAAGAGAACCTGCGCCGTGCGCTGCTGATCTCGCGCGGCGACTGGAGCGTGTTCCTGACGCGGCCGCTGTCGGCGGTGCTGCTGGCGATCTCGTTCGGCCTTCTGCTGCTCACGGTGCTGCCCGCGTTGCGTGCCAAGCGCGACGAGGTGTTCACCGAGTCCGAGAACTAGCCGCAGGTACCTGCGTCCGCGCGGCGCCCTGCGTCCGCGCGGCGCCCTGCGTCCGTGCGCCGCATTCGGAAGTCGAATCGACGTGTGTGATGTCTTCGTGACATGAAAATGCCGGCCCTTGTGGCCGGCATTTTTGTTCGTGTCCCGGGGAAAACGATATGACTTCCATTCGCGCGCTTGCTACGGGCGCCTGTGCCGCCGCATTCGCATCGCTGTGCGCCCTTGTCGCGCCGGCGGAGGCGCAGACCTATCCGACGCGCAGCATCACGATGATCGTGCCGTTCGCGGCGGGCGGGCCGACCGACGTCATCTCGCGCATCGTCACCTCGCATATGGCGCAGACGCTCGGCCAGAGCATCATCATCGAGAACGTGGTCGGTGCCGGCGGCACCACCGCGACCACGCGCGCGGCGCGTGCCGCCAATGACGGCTATACGCTCATCACCGGGCATATGGGCACGCACGCGGCGTCCGTGCCGCTCTATCCGAAGCTCGCCTATCATCCCGAGAAGGATTTTGAACCCGTCGCGCTGCTCGCGGGCACGCCGATCCTGATCCTCGCGCGCAAGGACTTTCCGCCGAAGGACCTCAAGGAGTTCGTCGCTTACGTGAAGGCGAATGCCGAGAAGGTGAACGCGGCGCATGCCGGAATCGGCTCGGTCTCGCACGTCTCCTGCGAGCTGCTGCACTCCATCCTCGACATCAAGCCGGTCGGCGTGCCCTTCAACGGCACCGGTCCCGCGATGAACGCGCTGGTGGCGGGACAGGTCGACTACATGTGCGACCAGATCGTCAATGCCGTGCCGCAGATCAACGCCGGCACCATCAAGGCCTATGCGATCGCAACGCCGGAGCGCAATCCGTTGCTGCCGAACGTGCCAACCACGACCGAAGCCGGCCTGCCGAATTTCCAGGCCCAGGCCTGGAACGCGATGTTCGCGCCGAAGGGAACTTCACCGGCGATCATTGCCAGCCTGAATGCCGCCGCCATCAAGGCGCTCGACGACGAGACTGTGAAGAAGCGCCTGCTCGAGCTCGGTAGCGTCATCCCGGCGCCCAAGGACCGGACGCCGGAGGCCCTGGCGACCCTCGTCAAGAACGAGATCGCGAAGTGGAGCCCGGTGCTCAAGCCGGCAACTTAACCAGCACTTTCAAGTCGATAGGCGAGGGGCGGGACGCAGGTTCCGCCCCTTGTCGTTTGCCGGGGGAACGCTCACCTTTTCCGGGTATAATCTGTGGGAGCAGCGAATCGCCGCTGTTGCAGCGCAGGGGCGGCCGTTAAGTTCGCCGCTTCCCCAAAGGCACTATCGCACATGCACCAATATCAGGACCTGCTCGAGCGGATTCTTTCAGACGGCGCCGAGAAGACCGACCGGACCGGCACGGGCACGCTGTCGGTGTTCGGCCATCAGATGCGCTTCAACCTGTCGGCCGGCTTCCCGATGCTGACCACCAAGCGGCTGCCGCTGAAGGCGATCGTGCATGAGCTGCTGTGGTTCCTGAAGGGCGACACCAACATCAAATATTTGAAGGACAACGGCGTCACCATCTGGGACGAGTGGGCGGACGCCAATGGCGATCTCGGCCCGGTCTATGGGCATCAATGGCGCTCTTGGCCCACGCCGGACGGCGGCAGCATCGATCAGATCGCCAAGGTCATCGACATGATCAAGCGCACCCCGGATTCGCGCCGGCTGATCGTCACCGCCTGGAATCCGGCGGACGTCGACAAGATGGCGCTGCCGCCCTGTCACCTGCTGTTCCAGTTCTATGTCGCGAACGGCAAGCTGTCGTGCCAGCTCTATCAGCGTTCGGCCGACGTCTTCCTCGGCGTGCCCTTCAACATCGCCTCCTATGCGCTGCTCACCATGATGGTTGCGCAGGTCACCGGCCTGAAGCCCGGCGACTTCGTGCACTCGCTTGGCGACACCCATCTTTATTCCAACCATCTGGAGCAGGCCCGGCTTCAGCTCACGCGCGCGCCGCGTGCGCTGCCGGTGATGCGGATCAATCCTGAGGTGAAGGATATCTTCTCGTTCCGTTACGAGGATTTCGAGCTCGTGGGCTACGATCCGCATCCGCACATCAAGGCGGAAGTCGCGGTCTAGCGCCGATGGCGTTGAACATCCGCCGCGCGCGCCCGGGCGAAACCGGACTAGTTCTCGATTTCGTCCGCGAGCTCGCCGACTACGAAAAGCTCTCGCACGAGGTCGAGGCCGCCGAGGCCGACATCGCGGAGGCGCTGTTCGGCAGCAATCCGCGGCTTTATTGCGCGATTGCCGAGTGGGACGGCGAGGCGGTCGGCTTCGCGGTTTGGTTTGCAAACTTCTCCACCTTCAGCGGCCGGTACGGCATCTATCTCGAAGATCTCTATGTGCGGCCGTCGCATCGCGGCAAAGGTCTCGGCAAGGCGCTGCTGGTCTATCTCGCCAAGGAATGCGTCGACAACGGCTGGTCGCGCCTGCAATGGGCGGTGCTCGACTGGAACGCGCCGTCGATCGCATTCTACAAGTCGCTCGGCGCCGTGATGATGGACGACTGGACGCTGTGCCGCCTCAGCGGGCCTGCGCTGCAACGGCTTGCCGGGAGCGCTGGCTGATGGAAATCGTCTTCGTCGTTGCGATCGCGGAGAACGGCGTCATCGGCGCCGGCAATGCGATGCCGTGGCGATTGAAGTCCGATATGGCACGCTTCAAGGCGCTGACGATCGGCAAGCCCGTGATCATGGGCCGCAAGACCTTCGAATCCCTGCCCCGACGACCGCTGCCGAACCGTACCAACATCGTGATCACGCGCGATGCGGCTTATCGCGCCAACGGCGCCATCGTCACGACATCGGCAGCGGATGCCGGCGCGGTTGCCCTTGGCGATGCCCTGCGGCGTTCGGTCACCGAGATCGCGGTGATCGGTGGCGCCGAGATCTTCCGGCAATGGCTCGATCGCGCCGATCGCCTTGAAATCACCGAGGTGCATGCGCGCCCCGACGGCGACACCCATTTCGACATCGACAAGGCGGAATGGGACGAGGTTGCGCGTGTCCGCCATCCTGCCGGGCCCGACGACAGCGCCGACTACTCCTATGTGACATATCGTCGGCGCCGCGGCCATTAACCGCTTTCGTCAATGTTTACATTGACTTTTTCGTGCCCGAGCATAGCTCGAAAGGCGGCCAAGGCCGCGTTGTAAGGGACCTGCCTGTCCCCTATAAAGCCGGACCGGACAAAGCGGGCGGGGGCCATCGAACCCTGCCGAGGAGAGCGTCGAATGCCGTGGAAGAATCAGGGCGGTGGCCCATGGGGCTCGGGTCCAAAGGGACCGTGGGGCTCAGGCCCGCAACCGGTTGGTCCGAGGCCGCCGGATCTGGAAGATCTTCTCCGGCGCGGCCAGGACCGCCTTCAGCAGATCATGCCGGGCGGCTATTTCTCCGGCGTCGGCATCACGCTGATCATCCTGCTCATCATCGCGTTCTGGCTGCTGTCGGGCTTCTTCCGCGTGCAGTCCGAAGAGCGTGGCGTCGTGCTGCGGTTCGGCAAGCATGTCCGCACCGTGGACCCCGGCCTGAATTATCATCTGCCCTATCCGATCGAGACCGTGCTGCTGCCGAAGGCGCTGCGTGTCAACACCACCTCCATCGGCATGACCCTGATCGACGATCCGGCGCGGCGCGGCCGCTCCATCCGTGACGTGCCGGAAGAGAGCCTGATGCTCACCGGCGACGAGAACATTGTCGACGTCGACTTCACCGTGCTGTGGCGCATCAAGCCCGATGCCGGCGGCGTCGGCGACTTCCTGTTCAACATCCAGAACCCCGAAGGCACCGTGAAGGCGGTCTCCGAGAGCGCAATGCGCGAGGTGATCGGCCGCTCGCAGATCCAGCCGATCCTGACCGGCGCCCGCAACACGATCGAGCAGGGCGTGCAGGAGCTGATCCAGCGGACGCTCGACAGCTACGGCGCCGGCATTCTCATCACCCAGGTGCAGATGCAGAAGGTCGATCCGCCCGCGCAGGTGATCGACGCGTTCCGCGACGTCCAGGCGGCGCGCGCCAATCTCGAGCAGCTGCAGAACGAAGCGCAGACCTATGCCAACCAGGTGGTGCCGCAGGCGCGCGGACGTGCTGCGCAGATCCAGCAGGCTGCCGAAGGCTACAGGGAGCAGACGGTCGCCGAGGCCAAGGGCCAGAGCTCGCGCTTCCTGAAGGTTTACGAGGAATACAAGAAGGCGCCCGACGTGACGCGTGAACGGATCTATCTGGAGACGATGGAGCGCGTGCTCGGCGGCGCGGACAAGCTCGTCTATGACGGCGGCCCTTCGGGCCAGGGTGTCGTACCCTACCTGCCGCTGAATGAATTGACGGCCAAGCGGCCGCCTACGACCGGTCCGCAGTCGAGCGGAGGCAACCGATGAGGTCTCCGGTCACAGGTATCGTCACGCTGCTCGCCCTCCTGCTCGTCGTGATCGTCGGCTACATGTCGCTGTTCACGGTGCAGCAGACCGAGCAGACCATCGTGCTGCAGTTCGGCAAGCCCGTCGACGTCGTCACCGATCCCGGCCTGCATTTCAAGGCGCCGTGGAATTCGGTGATCAACATCGACAAGCGGATCCTCGATCTGGAGAACCCGTCGCAGGAAGCGATCGCGTCCGACCAGAAGCGGCTCGTGGTCGACGCCTTCGCGCGCTACCGCATCAAGGACGCGCTGCGCTTCTATCAGAGCGTCGGTTCGATCCAGGCCGCCAACATCCAGCTCACCACGCTCCTGAACGCGGCGCTGCGCCGCGTGCTCGGCGAGGTCACCTTCATCAACGTGGTGCGCGACGACCGCGAGAAGCTGATGCTGCGCATCCGCGACCAGCTCGACCACGAGGCTGACGGTTACGGCATCCAGGTCGTCGACGTCCGGATCCGGCGCGCCGACCTGCCGGAGCAGAACAGCCAGGCGGTCTATCAGCGCATGAAGACGGAGCGCGAGCGCGAAGCCGCCGAGTTCCGGGCGCAGGGCGGCCAGAAGGCGCAGGAGATCCGCTCCAAGGCCGACCGCGAGGCGACCGTGATCGAGGCTGAAGCAAGGTCGCAGGCCGAACAGACGCGCGGCGTCGGCGACGCCGAGCGCAACCGGCTGTTCGCCGAAGCCTACGGCAAGGATGCCGACTTCTTCGCCTTCTATCGGTCGATGACGGCATACGAGAACGGGCTGCGTGCGAACGACACCCGCTTCCTGCTGCGGCCGGAGTCGGATTTCTTCCGGTATTTCGGTAACCCGACCGGCAAGAAGGCAGCCGAGACGCCGGCGAAGCCGTAAGCTAGACAGGGGCGGCGGTTCTGCCGCCCCTTCGTCCAGACAAGAACAACACCACGGGAGGTTCCAGACCGATGAGGTCCATTGCGTTCACCGATTTCCTCATCGGCTTAGGCATCCTGTTCGTGCTCGAAGGCTTGATGTTTGCGGCAAGTCCAAACTGGATGCGCAAGGCCATGAAGAGTGCGATGGCCACTCCTGACCATATCCTGCGGGCGGTCGGGATCGGTTCGGCCGTCGTCGGCCTGATCCTGATCTGGGTGATGCGGCGTCCGATTTAACTGCAGGGCCAACGCCAAAGTGAAGGCGAGACGCCGGTTTTCGCCATATTATCGGGGTCTTGAGGCCCGTTAACGTCCGCGCTTGCGCCGTGCCCCCGTTCGAGCGCAGTCTGGCGCCGAATCCTTGTTCTCTGGAGATTACAATGACCGCTGCCATCATTGCCCCGACCCGCTTGCGCCATGGTGTGCGAATTGGGCTGGCCGCGCTCGCCATCAGTGCTTTCACTGCGCTCGGCAACCCGGCTCAGGCGCGCGGACCGGAGGGCATCGCCGACGTCGCCGAAAAGGTGATCGACGCGGTGGTCAACATCTCGACCTCGCAGACCGTCGAGGCCAAGGGCGGCAGCAACTCCATGCCGCAACTGCCGCCCGGCTCGCCCTTCGAGGAGTTCTTCGACGACTTCTTCAAGAACCGTAGGGGCCCCGGTGGCGGCAGCAAGGGCGGCGACAACAACAGCGGCCCGCCGCGCAAGACCAACTCGCTCGGCAGCGGCTTCATCATCGACACGTCGGGCGTCGTCGTCACCAACAACCACGTCATCGCGGACGCCGACGAGATCAACGTCATCCTCAACGACGGCACCAAGATCAAGGCCGAGCTGGTCGGCGTCGACAAGAAGACCGACCTTGCGGTGCTCAAGTTCAAGCCGACCAAGCCGCTGGTCGCGGTGAAGTTCGGCGATAGCGACAAGCTGCGCCTCGGCGACTGGGTGGTCGCGATCGGCAACCCGTTCAGCCTGGGCGGCACGGTGACGGCCGGCATCGTCTCGGCCAAGAACCGCGACATCTCCTCCGGACCCTATGACAGCTACATCCAGACCGACGCCGCCATCAACCGCGGCAATTCCGGCGGCCCGCTGTTCAACCTCGAAGGCGACGTCATCGGCGTCAACACGCTGATCATCTCGCCCTCCGGCGGCTCGATCGGCATCGGCTTCGCGGTGCCGTCGAAGACGGTTGCCGGCGTCGTCGACCAGCTCCGCCAGTTCGGCGAGCTGCGCCGCGGCTGGCTGGGCGTGCGCATCCAGAGCGTTACCGACGAGATCGCCGAGAGCCTCAGCATCAAGCCCGCGCGCGGCGCGCTGGTCGCCGGCGTCGACGACAAGGGCCCGGCCAAGCCCGCCGGCATCGAGCCCGGCGACGTCGTCGTCAAGTTCGACGGCAAGGACGTCAAGGACCCCAAGGATCTGTCCCGCGTCGTCGCCGACACCGCCGTCGGCAAGGAGGTCGACGTCGTCGTCATCCGCAAGGGCCAGGAGCAGACCAAGAAGGTCACGCTCGGCCGCCTGCAGGATCCCGAGAAGGTGCAGGCCGCGGTGAAGACCGACGAGCCCGCGCCGGAGAAGCCGGTGACCCAGAAGGCGCTCGGCCTCGACCTCGCCGCGCTGAACAAGGACCTGCGCACGCGCTACAAGATCAAGGAGAGCGTCAAGGGCGTGGTCGTCACCAGTGTCGACGCCAATTCCGATGCCGCCGAGAAGCGCCTCTCCGCCGGCGACGTCATCGTCGAGGTGGCGCAGGAGGCGGTCTCCAGCGGTGCAGACATCCAGAAGCGGGTGGACCAGCTCAAGAAGGACGGCAAGAAGTCGGTGCTGCTGCTGGTGTCGAACGCCGACGGCGAACTGCGGTTTGTCGCGCTGAGCGTGCAGTAGCTTCATCCGTCATTCCGGGGCGATGCGAAGCATCGAACCCGGAATCTCGAGGTTCCCCGGTGCGCAATTGCGCACCTGAGGTCTGGTGCTTCGCACCATCCCGGAACGACGATCGTATCAAGCCTCCACGAATTCGTCCCGCCGGTACCCCTGCGCATATAGCAGCGCGGTGAGATCGCCGTGATCGATGCGCGCGGCCGCAGCAGCGGCCACCGCCGGCTTGGCGTGATAGGCGACGCCGAGCCCCGCCGCCTGGATCATCGCGAGATCATTGGCGCCGTCGCCGACCACGACGGAGTCGATGTCGTCGATGTCGAACGATTCCATCAAATCCACCAGCGTCGCGAGCTTGGCGGCGCGGCCCAGAATCGGCTCCTTCACCTCGCCGGTGAACTTGCCGTCGCGCACGATCAGCTCGTTGGCGCGGTTTTCCTGGAAGCCGATCTTGGCGGCGACCGCGCGCGTGAACAGCGTGAAGCCGCCGGAGACGAGGCAGGTATAGGCGCCGTGGGCGCGCATGGTTGCAACCAGCGCGCGGCCGCCGGGGGTCAGCGTGATACGCTTGTCCAGCACCTCGTCGACGACGCCGGCGGGAAGGCCCTTCAGCAGCGCGACGCGCTCGCGCAGCGCCGGCTCGAACTCGATCTCGCCGCGCATCGCCCGTTCCGTGATGGCGGCAACATGGGCCTTCATCCCGACGAGGTCGGCGAGCTCGTCGATGCATTCCTGGCCGATCATGGTGGAATCCATGTCGGCGAGAAAAAGCTTCTTGCGCCGGAAGCCGACAGGCTGCACCACGATGTCGATCGGCAGGTCGCCGCGAAGCTCGCGCAACCGCTGCTCGATGGCGTGCCGGTCGGCTTCGAGGTTACTGTCGGCGCCGAAGGGAATGTCGACTGCAACGCCGTCGAACAGCCAGTGCGCGGGAGCTGCCTGAGGCAGCACGGCGCGGGCGCCGTCGACGATGGTGGAGTCGAGCGCGGGGTTGTCAGGGTTGCAGATCAGCGTGGCGACGAGGGACATTTGAGGTTTTCGTGAGCGAGGAGCGTTCGAGCAAGGCCGTGCTTATCGCAGGCCCGACCGCCAGCGGCAAGTCGGCGCTGGCGCTCGAGCTTGCCCTCAGCGCCGGCGGCACCGTGATTAATGCCGATTCCATGCAGGTCTATCGCGACTTGCGCATCATCACGGCGCGTCCCACGCGCGGCGAGGAGGCGCGGGCGCCGCACCGTCTCTACGGTCATGTCGATGCGGCCGTGAACTTCTCGGCCGGCGCCTGGGTCGCGGACGCTGCGAAGGCGCTCGACGAGGCTCGTGCCGAAGGCCGCCTCCCGATCTTCATCGGCGGGACCGGGCTCTATTTCAAGGCGCTGACGGCGGGCCTCTCCGTGGTGCCGCCGATCCCCGCCGAGCTGCGCGAGGACGTGCGCGCGCGGCTGGAGCGGAACGGCGTCGAGGCGCTGCATGCGGAACTCGCCGCCCGCGATCCGCGCGCGGCCGAGCGCTTGAACCTGCGCGACCGCACCCGGATTGCGCGCGCGCTCGAGGTTGTCGAGGCGACCGGTCGATCGCTGCTCGACTGGCACCTGGAGGGCCAGCCGCCGCTGCTGGCCAAGGACAGTTTTCGTGCGGTGTTCCTCGCCCCCGCGCGCGATGAGCTCTACGCCCGCATCGACGCCCGTTTCGATGCCATGCTTGGCGGCGGCGCCCTGCGGGAGGTCGAGCGGCTCGCGGCGCGGCACCTCGATCCGCTGCTGCCGGCCATGAAGGCCCATGGCGTGCCGGCCCTGATCCGGCATCTGCGCGGCGAGCTCGGCCTGGAGGAGGCCGCCACGATCGGCCGTGCCGACACCCGCCACTACGCCAAGCGCCAGTTCACCTGGTTCCGGCACCAATTGCCTGAATTCGAATGGGTGAAGCCGGAGGAGGCGAGGGGCTGGCTCGGCGCGATCGTGAGCGCGGCCCGGGACCCCGGCTGATTGTCATTCCGGGGCACCCGAAGGGCGAACCCGGAATCTCGAGATTCTCAGGTGCGCAATTGCGCACCGTAGTTCTCGCTTCGCGAGCCCCGGAATGACGGGGCAGGGCGTTGACGCGCTTTTGTGCCCGGGTTCCCCAATTTACCTCTCGCCGAACCACGGGAACGCCGCTACACTGCCAAAATCGCGCGGGAACGGCCGCATTGCCTTGACATCCGGGCTTTGGTCGTTATGTTTCGCGCAACCTTTGGGAAGCCGAGCGTCCGCCATGCGCAACATTATTACCAAGCTCCTTATCGCCGTCGTACCCAGGCACACCGCCGGGGATGGCTAGCTGCCATCCACATGACAGGCGGTGTGCAGGGTCCCTCTTCGGGGCCTTTTTTATTTCCCGAACCCAGAACGAACGAAGCCGCTGACAACAGCGCATCCGGAGCAAGCCAATGACCGACAAGAGCCACGATCCGAACCAGATGACCGGCGCTGCGATGATCGTCCGCGCGCTCATCGATCACGGCGTGACCGACATTTTCGGCTATCCCGGCGGCGCGGTGCTTCCGATCTATGACGAGATCTTCCAGCAGAGCGAGGTGCAGCACATCCTGGTCCGCCACGAGCAGGGCGCAGGCCATGCCGCTGAGGGCTATGCGCGCTCGACCGGCAAGCCCGGCGTTGCGCTGGTGACCAGCGGCCCCGGCGCCACCAACATGGTGACACCGTTGACCGACGCGCTGATGGATTCGATCCCGCTGGTCTGCATCTCCGGCCAGGTGCCGACGCATCTGATCGGCAACGACGCCTTCCAGGAATGCGACACCGTCGGCATCACGCGGCCCTGCACCAAGCACAACTGGCTGGTGCGCGACGTCAACGATCTCGCCAAGGTGCTGCACGAAGCCTTCTACGTTGCGACCACGGGCCGTCCCGGCCCGGTGCTGGTCGACGTGCCCAAGGACGTGCAGTTCGCGACCGGCACCTATCATCCGCCGCGCAAATCCGACGTGCACCGCTCCTACGCGCCGCGCGTGAAGGGTGATGCGACGCAGATCCGCAAGGCCGTGTCGTTGCTGGCGAACGCCAAGCGTCCGGTGATCTACAGCGGCGGCGGCGTCATCAATTCCGGCCCCGAGGCCACCAAGCTGCTGCGCGAGCTGGTCGAGGTCACCGGTTTCCCGATCACCTCCACGCTGATGGGCCTCGGCGCGTATCCGGCGTCGGGCAAGAATTGGCTGGGCATGCTGGGCATGCACGGCACCTACGAGGCCAACATGACGATGCATGATTGCGACGTCATGCTGTGCGTCGGCGCGCGCTTCGACGACCGCATCACCGGCCGCGTCGATGCGTTCTCGCCGAATTCGAAGAAGATCCACATCGACATCGACCCGTCCTCGATCAACAAGAACATCCGCGTCGACGTGCCGATCATCGGCGACTGCGGCAACATCCTGGGCGACATCCTCCAGGTGTTCAAGGCGGAGGCGAAGAAGCCCGACATCAAGTCGTGGTGGCAGCAGATCGCGCAGTGGCGCGCCCGCAACTCGCTCTATTACAAGAAGAGCAACGACGTGATCCTGCCGCAGCACGCGATCCAGAGCCTGTTCGAGGCGACGCGCGGCCGCGATACCTACATCACCACCGAGGTCGGCCAGCACCAGATGTGGGCGGCGCAGTTCTACGGCTTCGAGGAGCCGCATCGCTGGATGACCTCAGGCGGTCTCGGCACGATGGGCTACGGCCTGCCGGCCGCGATCGGCGTGCAGGTCGCTCATCCCGACAGCCTCGTCATCGACATCGCGGGCGATGCCTCGGTGCAGATGACGATGCAGGAGATGTCGACGGCGGTGCAGTACGAGCTGCCGATCAAGATCTTCATCCTGAACAACCAGTACATGGGCATGGTGCGGCAGTGGCAGCAGTTGCTGCACGGCAACCGGCTGTCGCATTCCTACTCGGAAGCGCTGCCGGATTTCGTCAAGCTCGCGGAAGCCTATGGCGGCGTCGGCCTGCAGGTGCACAAGCCCGGCGATCTCGACGGTGCCATCAAGGAGATGATCTCGGTCAAGCGTCCGGTCCTGTTCGACTGCCGCGTCGCCGCACTGGAAAACTGCTTCCCGATGATCCCCTCCGGCAAGGCGCACAACGAGATGCTGTTGCCGGAGCAGGCGAACGACGAGGCGACCGCCAAGGCGTTCGCCGGCGGCAAGGCCCTGGTGTGAGGCCATGTTCGACCTGACGGAGCTCGAGCGCGCACATGCGATCGTGGGGCAGGCGGTGCCGGCAACGCCGGCACGCAGCTGGCCGCTGCTCGCCGAGCGCCTCGGCACCGAGGTCGTCGTCAAGCACGAAAACCATACGCCGATCGGCGCCTTCAAGGTGCGCGGTGGCCTCGTCTATCTCGACCGGCTCAAGCGCGAGCGGCCGAACACGCCGGGCATCATCTCGGCGACGCGCGGCAATCACGGCCAGAGCCTGGCCTTCGCCGCGAGCCGCCACGGCGTGCCCGCCGTGATCTACGTGCCGTCAGGCAACTCGGTCGAGAAGAACCGGGCGATGAAGGCATTTGGCGCCGAGCTGGTCGAGCACGGCGCGGACTTTCAAGCCGCGCGCGAGGAAGCCGAGCGCCGTGCGCAGTTCGCCGGGCTCCACATGGTGCCGTCGTTCCATCCGGACCTCGTGCTGGGTGTCGCGACCTACGCGCTCGAGCTGTTTCGTTCCGCGCCCGACCTCGACGTCCTCTACGTGCCGATCGGGCAGGGCTCCGGCATCTGCGGCTGCATCATGGCGCGCGATCTCTTGGGCCTGAAGACCGAGATCGTCGGCGTGCAGTCGACCGAGGCGCCGTCCTACGCGCTGTCGTTTGCGGCCGGCAAGATCGTGACGACCGAGACCAGCAACACGCGCGCCGACGGCATGGCGACGCGCATCCCCGACGAGGACGCGTTCGCGCTGATCCGCAAGGGGGCCGCGCGCATCGTGCAGGTCACTGACGACGAGGTCGCCGCCGCGATCCGCGCCTACTGGACCGATACGCACAATCTCGCCGAAGGCGCCGGTGCGGCCGCGCTCGCCGCGGCGCTGCAAGAGAAGAGCAAGCTGAAGGGCAAGCGCGTCGGTCTCGTGCTGTCCGGCGGCAATATCGATTTCGATCTGTTCCGCCGTTGGGTCGGGACGGACGCGCCGGCAACGGCGTGACGGAGAAACAAAGAGGGGACGACAATGAACCAGCCCGCATCCGCCTACTTCATCGAAGACCGCCACGATCCCAACGAGACGCACACGCTCGCGGTGCTCGTGCAGAACGAGCCGGGCGTGCTCGCGCGCGTCATTGGCCTGTTCTCCGGCCGCGGCTACAACATCGAGAGCCTCACGGTCTCGGAGACCGAGGCCCAGAAGCATCTGTCGCGCATCACCATCGTCACCACGGGTACGCCGATGGTGATCACGCAGATCAAGAACCAGCTCGACCGCATGATCCCGGTCTACCAGGTCGTCGACATGACCCAGACCAAGCGCTCGATCGAGCGCGAGCTGGCGATGGTCAAGGTGCGCGGGCAGGGCGAGCATCGCGTCGAGGCACTGCGGCTGGCGGATGCGTTCCGCGCCCGCGTGATCGACGCCACCACCGAGAGCTTTGTGTTCGAGATCACAGGCAATACCGACAAGATCAACCAGTTTATCGACTTGATGCGCCCGCTCGGCCTTGTCGAGGTGTCGCGCACGGGTGTTGCCGCGATCGGTCGCGGGCCTGAAGGGATGTGAACCATGCTGGCGCGCGACTGGTATTACAACGAGCGGAACCGGATGGGGATCGAGCCCGCTGTGGCCTCGATCTACGACAACCATGACGATGCCGATCTGCGGGCGCGCGCCGCGCTGAAAATGCTCGGAGTGCAGCGCGGCTGGCGCATCGCCGATATCGGTTGCGGCAACGGTGTGCTCGCCACCGAAGCAGCCCTGATGGGCGCGGAGGTCGACGCCATCGACATCTCGCCGGCGATGCTGGCGCTCGCCGAGATCTACGCCCGCGACCGCAAGGCGCCCGTGCGCACCCAGTCGGCCGGCCTGCTCTCCTTCGCCTACCGCCCCGAATCCTACGACCTGATCGTCAGCGAGTTCACGCTGCATCATCTGCCGGATTTCTGGAAGGCCGTGGCGATGTCGCGGATCTATCGGGCGCTCAAACCCGGTGCGAGCTTTTACTTGCGCGACATCGTCTACGCCTCGATGCCCGACGCGATCGAGCGGGACGTCGAGCAATGGGCCGACTTCCAGATCAAGAACCACGATTTCTCCCGCGAGGGCGTGGTGACGCATATGCGCGACGAATATTCCACCTTCGGCTGGGTCATGGAGCGGATGCTGACCGACGTCGGCTTCACGCTGGTCTCGGCCGACTACCACGCGCCGATGCACGGAACCTATCTGCTGCGAAAACCCAATTCTTCCACGTAAAGGCCGGCGAGCAAGGCTAGACCAGAACAACAAACAGGGCTGCACGACAGGGCAGAACCGGAAACAACAATGAAGCCGGCCGACATCCTCATCGCCGTCATGGTGGCGATCATCTGGGGGCTTGCCTTCGTGGCGAGCCGGATCGCGCTCGACGAGCTCTCGCCGGAGCTGATGACGGCGCTGCGCTTTACGATCGCTGCGGTGCCGTGCCTGTTCATCCGCAAACCGAAGGTCGCCTGGTCGCTGTTGATCGCAATCAGCTTCACGCTGTTTCTCGGGCAGTTCCTGTCGCAGGCCTACGGCATCGCCCATGGTGTCCCGGTGGGGCTGACCAGCGTCGTCGTGCAGAGCCAGGCGCTGTTCACCATCGGCTTTGCCGCACTCGCATTCGGCGAGCGGCCGACACCGGTGCAGACGCTCGGCATCGTCATTGCCGCGATCGGGCTGCTGATGATCTGCGGCACCGTCGGCTACGATTTCAGCGTCAGTGCCTTCGCGGTGCTGATGATCTCGCCGCTGAGCTTTGCCGTCGGCAATCTGCTGCTGCGCGGCGCTCGCGGCGTGCCGATGTTCGACCTGTTCGCCTGGCTGTGCCTCGCCTCGGCCGTGCCGCTGTTCGTGCTGGCGCTGATCGCCAACGGGCCGGCGGTGACCTTGACGTCGCTGACGCACATGTCGCTCACATCCGCGCTCTGCATGCTGATGCTCGGCGGCATCTCCACCAGCATCGCCTATTGGCTGTGGGGCCGCCTCCTGCGCGACCATCCGGCTGCACAGGTGGTGCCGTTCGCGCTGCTGGTGCCATTCGTCGGCTCCGCCGCCTCCAGCATCGTGTTCGGCGAACGGTTCGGGCCGCTGCGCCTCGCCGGCATGCTGACCGTGATCGGCGGGATCGCCGTGATGGTGCTGGCGAAGCGTCCGCAAGTCCTGCCGAAGACCGCGTGAGGTGAACATGACCTACTCGTTGTTCTATGCCTTCCTCGTGTTCATGGTGGTGATGTATTTCACCCCCGGGCCGAACAACATCATGCTGTTGTCGTCCGGTCTGACCTACGGATTCCGCCGCACCATCCCGCACATCGTCGGCATCGTCCTCGGCTTTGCCTTCATGGTCGCCGCTGTCGGTCTCGGGCTCGGCACCGTGTTCCTGGCCTATCCGATCCTCCAGACCATCCTGAAATATGCCGGTGCGGCCTACCTGATCTATCTTGCCGCTGTGATCGCCATGTCCGGTCCCGCCAAGCCGGGCGGGGAGGACGGCCGCGGCCCGATGACCTTCTGGGGCGCGGCCATGTTCCAGTGGATCAACGCCAAGGGCTGGGTGATCGTGATCGGCACCATCACCGCCTATGCGGCGATTGCCCAGTTTCCCGTCAACATCGCGATCCAGACCCTGATCAGCCTGCTCGTCGGCACGGTCTCGACCGTGGTCTGGGCCCTGTTCGGCACCGCGTTGCGGCCCGTCCTGACCTCCGAGCGGCTGGTCCGCGCCTTCAATATCCTGATGGCGATCCTGCTGCTGGCCTCCCTCTACCCCGTTCTCGTGGATGCATGATGTCGCGGATTTCCATGCAGAAACGGGTTTCCCTCAGGGCTGAAAATGCTCTAGACAGCCCCCGAAATCCGCAAATTTCACCCTTCGGACACTGACCATCGGCCGATTTTCGGCCCTCAACGAGGAAACGACCATGCGTGTTTATTACGATCGCGACGCCGACCTGAACCTGATCAAGGGGAAGAAGGTCGCCATCGTCGGCTATGGCAGCCAGGGCCACGCCCATGCGCTCAACCTGAAGGACTCCGGCGTCAAGGAAGTCGCCATTGCGCTGCGCAAGGACTCGGGCTCGGTGAAGAAGGCGGAAGCCGCCGGCTTCAAGGTGATGGAAGTCGCCGAAGCCGCCAAATGGGCCGACCTCGTCATGATGCTGACCCCGGACGAACTCCAGGGTGACATCTATCGCGAGCACCTGCACGACAACATGAAGAAGGGCGCTGCCCTCGTGTTCGCGCACGGTCTCAACGTCCATTTCAACCTGCTCGACCCGCGCGCCGACCTCGACGTGCTGATGATCGCGCCGAAGGGCCCCGGCCACACCGTGCGCTCCGAGTATCAGCGCGGCGGCGGCGTGCCCTGCCTGATCGCGATCGCCAAGGACGTCTCGGGCAACGCCCATGACCTCGGCCTGTCCTACGCTTCGGCCGTCGGCGGTGGCCGCGCCGGCATCATCGAGACCACCTTCAAGGAAGAGTGCGAGACCGACCTGTTCGGCGAGCAGGTCGTGCTCTGCGGCGGCCTGGTCGAGCTGATCAAGGGTGGCTACGAGACCCTGGTCGAAGCCGGCTACGCGCCCGAGATGGCCTATTTCGAGTGCCTGCACGAAGTGAAGCTGATCGTCGACCTGATCTACGAAGGCGGCATCGCCAACATGAACTACTCGATCTCCAACACCGCGGAGTACGGCGAGTATGTCACGGGTCCGCGCATCGTCACCGCCGAGACCAAGGCCGAGATG
>Ga0207426_1000524_pt1 | contig 55688 bp, 40 predicted proteins | sample AraplaMF_Cvi_mMS_FD_184265 | JGI IMG/M metagenome (GOLD analysis project Ga0207426, IMG submission 184265) | Arabidopsis root microbial communities from the University of North Carolina, USA - plate scrape MF_Cvi_mMS (SPAdes) (version 2) | ecosystem: Host-associated > Plants > Roots > Endosphere...
GTCCATGTCGTCGCCGCGATTGCGGAAGCGCCGGGCCGCGTAGCGGACCAGGGAGAGGTTCATCTCGATGAGGGTGTTGCGCGCGTACTGGTACGCGTGGGTGCCCTCTTCGAGCGTCTCCAGCCGCCGGAAGAACACCTGTGTCAGCTCCCGGGCGTCCCGGGGCGCGATGTTCTGCGGGTCTTCGATGTGCGGCAGGTCTTCCGGCGACGCGGCCGGAGCCGGAGCCGTGTGCATGTCAGCAGCGGAATCCTGAGCGTGGACTGCGGATGTCGCAAGGCCGGCACGCATAGTTGTGCTCCCTCCTGTGTCTTCCCCGGTCGCGAGGTCCGGTACCCGCACCCCAGTGAGGTATGCACACCGTTTGCAGCCTGGCCCCCGCGTCTTCAGCGGTCGGCTGGGTGGCGGAGTACGTCGTAGGTGTACGTCCTGCCCCCGAGATACACCGGGCGGCGGTGAATTCGGCGCGGGAGAAGCCGTTACGGATGCCCCGCCCGCCGTGAGAGAAACACAGGAATGCAGGGTGTGGCGGAAGGGCGTGAGGGCACACGGTGGTCGGAGGTTGATAACTATGGTTCCCCTGCTTCTCGTTCTTCTTCTCGCCCTGGTTCTTTTCGGTGCCGGATTCGCACTCAAGGCACTGTGGGTCGTAGCGGTGATCGTACTTGCCGCATGGCTGCTGGGATTCGTGCTGCGTTACGTAGGCCCCAGCGGCAAGCGAGGCCGCTGGTACCGCTGGTGACCGTAGAAAGCACCGGGCCTGAAAGGGTGGATGAGACGTGGTGTTGAATCAATTATCGGCGGGCAGATTCCTTCCCCCGTAAGGCTGCCCCCTCCCCCACCCCCCTTCATGAATTGACCTTTCATGAATCGACGAAAGGATTCACCATGAGCGCCAACGAAAAGGCCAAGGCCAAGACCGAGCAGATCACCGGTAAGGCGGAGAAGTCAGTGGGCCGCGCCGTGGGCAACGAACGTATGGAGGCTGAAGGGTCGTCCAAGGAGGCCAAGGGCGATCTGCGCGATGCCAAGGAAAAGGCCAAGGACGCCGTCAAGGAGTGACGACGTGGCATGAGGCGCGCGGGCGGCGGAGCCGGGAGTTCGGGCTCCGCTCAGCCCAAGGGCGTAAGTGTCACCGAGGTGCGCCTCAACCACCAGCGCGTCGGCCCCGATGCAGGAATGATCGGGGCCGGCGTGCTTGCGCTGTTCGAGCCCATCGAGGCGGGAACGCCGCAGCCGCCGGCTCGCGGGGCTCGTCACCTGTTGAAGCACTCAGTCGGCTAAGACAGGGGTCCGAGGTCGCCTTCGAGGACGGTCTGGATGATCTGGGGCCGGTCCCAGAGAGCCAGGATTTCGTTGGCGAGGGCCACGATGGGCAGGGGCTCCTGGTCGCCGTGCACCGTGATGGCGGCAGCCAACAGGCTGCGCGGGACGGCGCCGGCGTCGAGGAGAACGCGCCACTCCTGCGGCCCGAGCTCCAGGAACTCCAGGCCGGTGAGCTTCGTGATCTCGAGCGGGTCGGCGAGCGTACCGGGGTAGGCGGTGAGGGTCCGCAGGCGCGGCAGTCCCGTAACAGGGGCGAGGCTGAAGGGCGCGTTGTCCCACACGCCGAGGGACAGCACCTCCAGACCGGGGTGGGCGGCGACCTCAACGCTCTTCAGGCTTCTGATGTTGACATGGGCCACGGCCGGCGGCTGGTCGTGGCGACGGCCGCCGCGGTGTCCGCTGGGCCGCTCCAGCACCAGGTCTGTGAGGGAGTCGGCGAGCAGTTCAGCGCCGGTGTTCTCCTCGTGGGAGAGCATGATGATCTGGCCGACGTGGCCGCGTGGGCCCGGTGTGAGGTCGACCGCGAGCCGGTCCCCGCCGCCGTTGTCTCCGAAGGCGATCCAGCCGGGTGAGCCGACCAGGCCCTGCACGGCAGCGTCGGGCGGGGTGACGACCGCCTCGCGTGCCGCGAACTCCCAGCGACAGTGGCGGGACGGCGCGTCGGCGATGTACAGGTCGTCCAGCGCGAAGAGTTCGCAGCCGACCGCCCTGTACGCACGTTCCGCCGCCTCGTGGTCCTCGCCCCCGTCCTGCCAGCGTGACCGCGTCACCCGGTGGAGCGCCTTGAGCTCCTCGGGCAGGGTGACGCCGAGGCGCGCTTCCGCGGTGGCGATCTCCGCCTCCGTCGCGCCGATGGCGTCGGGCAGCCGCTCACGGAGCGTCCGCTCCAGCAGCGCCGGATCCGCCGAAGGGGACGGCGCCGCCGCGGGCGCCGGTTCGGGAAGACAGCGCCAGGGGTGCGGAACGGCGCCCTCGACCAGGAGGAGCGCCCCCGGGTGCGGCGTGCCGATGCCGGGCTCCACGGCGGGGCTGGGCCCGAGCAGGCGGAGTGTGGTCTTCCCGGTCGGCGCTGTCTCCGCTGTGAACGAGACGTCGTCGAGACCTGCGTCCGCGAGCGCGTGACGCACTCGCTCCACCGCCTCCGACTCGTCCCGCATGTCCTCGGCCTGCGCGGCCCGCCCGGGCGTGGCCAGTCGTCGCCGCAGGGGCAGACTCCAGCCCCCTCGTCCGATGCGTCCCGCCACCCGGAGGGACGAGCCGGCCTGCTCCTCCACGCCGTTGTTCCGCAGCAGCCGCAGAACGGGCTCCCAGGTCGTGAAGTCGTGCACCGAGGGCGAGGGGGAATTCTGTTCAACCATGCGGAGACCGTACGCGGGGCCGCTGACAGTGGAGCTCCCTGTGGATAGGTACAGCCGGTATGACGCTGAGCGTCCTCCCCGGCCTCCTGTCACCGCTTCGCACCATGCGCGCACGGTCCGCAGAACGATCACGGCTCGACGGGCCCCTACGGAGCCAGGACGCGGGTGAGGGCGAGTGCGGAGGCCAGGCCGCCGCCGAGCACCACGGCCGAGGCGCCGATGACAGGGGCTCGTAGGGTCCATGCGCGCAGTTTCGGGGAGTTGGTGGCGCGGGTGAGGAGCGCGTCGCGTCCCCGGAGGACGACGAGGCCGACGCCGGTCAGGGTCACGGCCATTCCGAGTCCAAATGCGGCCACCATCAGCACCGCGGCGCCCACCTGGCCCGTGAGCAGCCCGCTGAGGAGGACGAGGAACGCCGAGGGCGAGGGGAGCAGTCCGCCGGACGTGCCGAGGAGTGCGATGCCGCGCCAGGTGAGCAGGGAGGTGCCGGGGAGGAGGTGGGAGTGGCTGTGGCCGTGCCCATGGTGATGCCCAGGGCTGTGCCCGTGTCCATGCCCGGGACCGTCGTGGTCGTGCCCGTGACCGTCGTGCCCGTGGCCGTGCGTATGACTTCGGTTGCTCAGATGCCGTCGTAGCAGTCCGAGTCCGACCGCGACCACGACCAGGGCGGCGATCAGTTGTAGCCAGCCGGTCAGTTCTGCGATGTCGGGGGCGTTGTCCGCGGCGAGCCACCATGCGAGGGCGAGTGCGGCGACGGATGCGGTGTGCATCACGGCGACAATGACGCCCAGCCACACCGCGTCCCGTGCTCTTCCCCGGCCGCCTACGAGGAAGCCGGCTGCGAGCGTTTTCCCGTGTCCGGGGGCGCACGCGTGGAAGGCTCCGACGGCCGCCGCGACGAGGAGTGCCAAGGGCCGTACGACGCGGTGCGCGAGCAGTCCGGACAGGTCTGTCGTCCAGACGTTGAACGGTCCCCGGGGCCCGGCCGCCGCACCCGAGGCGCCGCTGCCGGACGGGGCGAGCGTCAGCGTATGGGTCGGCTCTTGGGCCGTGTGCAGGCCCCCGCTGCCCGACGGGGTGACGGAGATGGTGCGGTATTTCGGGTCGACGTCGTTGAGTGCGGTGATGGTCACGGCGAGCGTGGTCACCTGTTGGGGGCAGAGGTAGCTGAGGCGGGCACCGTCTTGGACGAGGTGCGAGGTGTCCGCGTGGTGCATCGAACAGGGCCGGCCGTCCTGGCTCAGCCGGATGTGCGAGCCGAGGTAGTCCGCTTCGGACTCGTCGGCGGTGTGGGCTTCCTTGTGGAGTACGGCCAGATCGTCCTTCGCGGCCGACCAGATGACCTCGGCCGACATGCCCTGGGCCTTGACCCGGGCGGCGGGAGGCGCGCCGAAGGGGTGTGCGTCCGCCGTGCCCGCGAGACCGAGCAGCGCCAGCGTCGTGAGTACGCCGACGAGGAGAAAGCGGGCCGCCTTGGCGCCGGTGTGTCTGAGGGATTGCACAGTGGTGTTCCGATCACGAGTGCCCTGCGGGTGCCTCCCGTGTCCGGGGAGGCACTCGCAGGGCGGGAGAGAGTTACCGGCCGGTCGTCGATCAGCGCCTGGCCGCCAGTGCGTGGATCGTCCCGTCGTCGGTGAGGGCGATGATCCAGTCGCCGCTGATGGACAGTGCCGAGGCCACGCCGCCGCCGAGGTTGTACTCGGTCAGCTGCTTGCCGGTGGCGCGGTCCAGGACGAGCAGGCGGCCGTCCCATGTGCCCGCGTACAGACGGTCCTTGGTCACCACGGCGTGCATCGTCGGGGAGCCCTTCCCGGCGCTGGTGCACCCCATGGCCCTCCGCCACTTGTCGTCCAGGGGGCTCTCCCCGGGCAGATGTCCGGCGGGGGTCTCCCACAGTGGCTTGCCCGGCTCGGCCGCGCTGGTGTCGTAGGCGCGGATGACACCGTCACGGCCGGCGATGTAGGCGCGGTCGCCCCAGATGGCGGGGCTGGTCAGCGGAGCCTGCCCGGGTTCGCAGGGGCTGCTGCCGCCCACCGGGGACTGCCACTGGACCTCACCGGTCTTGAGGTCGTGGCCCCGGACGCCGCTCTGAGTCATGGTGACCAGCTTCGGGTCACCCTGGGCCGGATCTGTGAGCGCGGGCGAGGAGTGGCTGTCGATGCCGCCCTGGGTGTCCTTGGCCCACAGCTGGCCGCAGCTTGCCAGGTCCATGGCCACCAGCGTGTTGCTGGAGTCCGTGTGCAGGTAGGCGGTGTTGGAGCCGGGTTGGCGGACGGCCGTGCTGTGGAACTGGCCCCAGTTGGTCGCTCCGTTGAAGCCGCCCAGCAGGTCACCGCTCTTGGCATCGCGGCACTGGATCTTGTTCCAGTCCTGGTAGACGGCGACGGTACGGTCCTCGCCCTTGATGTCGAAGACACTGACCGGACCGCCGGCCCGGCCGTAGCGGCGCACGGTATCGCCGTGCCGCTCCTCGTTCTCGATCGTCTGCCGGACGACATGGCCGTCCCCGGCGTCGAGAGCGTAGATCCAGCCGACGGCGGTGGTCAGATAAACCTTCCCGTTGTGGAGGGTGGGCGCCGATTCGGCGTCGCCGTCCAGGTAGGTACGCCAGATCTCGCGGCCGGAGGCGAGGTCGTAGGCGAGCATCATGCTGTACGGGGAGTCGAACGCGCGGGAGGAGACGATCACCTTGCCGTTGGCGATCACCGAGCCGTTGAGATTGAACTGCTCACCCGTGCTCGCGGCCCAGCGCAGATCGAGAGCGGTGCCCGGGTTGTCGGTACTCGCGCCGCGCCCGGCCTCGTCGCGGCCCTGACGGGTCCAGTCCTGACCGCTCTTCGGCTTCGCCAGCTCCTTGTCGGGCACCACCTTGAAGGGGTTCTTGAGGGTGGGCCAGGCCTTGCCCTTGGTGTCGACGGCGGTCATCTGCGCCGTGTACGTTCCCGGCCGCAGTCCGGCTGTCCGGTCGCTGACCCGGGTCCAGGAGATCCGGGCGCCGGGACAGGGCTCGGGTTTGCCGCCGGGCGGCGTGTAGCAGTTCTGCTTCCCCGTCCGGTCGTTGCCGGCGCCGAACTTCAGGCTGCTCTCGCGCCGTACCGTACGGCCGTGACTGTCGCGGATGGTGAGGGTCGCGGTGGCCGGTGTGCGGCCGTCGTCCTCGGCGTACAGCTCGACGGGGACGGCGTCGCCGGATCTGTGGACACTTCCTGGCGCGGGGCTGACCAGGGCCGCATCGTCATCGATATCGAACTGCCGGTGCGTACCCCGCACATAGCCGGTGTCTTCATTGCGGCGGGTGCGCGGGTTGTCGGTGATGTCCTTGAAGCTCAGGATCTTGTAGTCCGGGTGGGAGCCGTCGATCCCGTAGGTGCCCTGGTTGTTGATCTCGACCGAGCGGTCGAAGGCGCCACGGCGGTACTCGGCCTGCTGGTTGTGGCCGGCGGCGAACATCCGCACGTCATACTTCGCGAGTTCATCGATGGTCGGCTGCATACCGGCGCCCGGTCCCCACTGGGTGAACAGTGACCGGTGCGCGAAGAGGAGCACCTGCTTGCCGGCCGCGTGGCGCCTCAGGTCCTCTCGGAGCCACTCCAGCTGCGGCTTGAGGCCACTCGCGTCGTAGTTGTCCTCCAGGACGACGATGTGCCGGCCGTTGCGGTCGAAGCTGTACCACTCAGGACCCATATTCCGGCGGTAATACTCCATGCTGCCGCCGTATCCCTGGGAAGTGGCGGTACCGCCGACGTCGTGGTTGCCGACCGTCGGGTAGAAGGGCATCCCGAGTTTTCCGTCGGTCAGGCCCTTGCGCAGGATGTCGTAACCGGCCTGACGGCGCGGCTCCTGGGCGTAGTCGGTGACGGTCAGATCGCCGGTCGCGATGGCCATCGTCGCGCCGTCGGCCTCGGACATCGCCTCGACCTGGCCGGTCCACTGCGGCAGCGTGCTGCGCGCCGCCTGGTCCGAGGTGTTGGACACCTCGATGTCGGAGTCCATCACCCACTTCTCGGTGGGGTTGGCGGCGTTCTTGTCCGGCACCAGGGCGAAGTCGATGCCGTGGTGCGGACCGTCGCCGTCGGGCACCTTGTGGAAGAACTGCGGGACGTAGTCCTTGCGCAGCACGGGGGTATATCCGTTGGGGGAAACCACGCTGACGAGATCGGTCTCCCGGCGGCTCGGGTCCATCCGCAGGGTGTACGACCCGTCCGGGCCGGTCGTCGTCCAGACGGCACCGTCGGTGACATCGACGCCGGCCATGGGTGCCTCGCCCCCGTCCCGTACGCCATTGCGGTTGACGTCCTTGAAGACCGTGCCCTGGACGGACACCGGGTCAGCGTTCGCCGCCGCCGCGGCCGTCTCGTCCGCGGCGAACGACGTACCGGCCGTGACGGACGGCACGAGACCCGCGACCAAGGCGGTACCGGCCGCGATCAGCTGCTTACGGCGCCGAGGGGTGCGGCGCACCGACTGCCACGGGTGCGGGTGTGCGGACTGCTGCCCCCTGTGCGGTGAACGGCCCCGGAGTGCCCAGCGGATGGCCTGGAACGCCACGAGGGCAAGGGCCGCGCCGAGCACCACGGTGCGCCACGGGAAGGCACCGCCCGCGGGGCTCTCATGGGCGCCCCAGGCGTCGACGACCGGGGCCGCCGCGGTCGCGTTGACCGTATTGCCGTCGAACTCGACGACGGCCTGGGTCAGTCCGCCCTGCTTCAGCATCGCGGTCAGGTCGAGTTGGTCGACATGGCAGCTCCACGCCAGCTCGACCACCACGCCCCCGGGGACTCCGCCGCTGTCGCCGGCGACACCGGAGCCGCCGGCCGGACAGGAGGCGGTCAGCAGACGCGACGCCCAGGCGCCCGCCTTGTCGGGCGAGACCACGTCACGGTGGACGATCAGCCGGCCGCTGGTGACGTTCTTGTTGGTGGAGACGACGAGTTCGGCGTGGTGCGGCGACACATGCGCCGACGCGGGCTGCGCACCAAAACCCAGGACGAAGAACAACAGCACAAGAGCGGCTCTGGCTGCTGCGCGAATTGGTTTCATGCGCTGGAACCTGTCGGCGTCACAAGGCCGACAGTGAAACGATCCGTGAAGGTTTCGCCTCACTACACCTAACAGGCTCTTCACCGGCACACACGGGGCAAGTAGCGCAACAGCCTTGGTACGGAGTATTACCGTGCCTCCCCTCCATGACGCCGGGGCGTCCGCCCGGAGACGCCGGGGCGTCCCTCCGGAGGCGCCAGGGGATCCCCTCCGGAGATGCCGAGGCATCAGCCCTTGCCGATGACCAGCAGGACGAATGCCGTGACGATGACGCCGACGCGCACGAAGTGGAACCGGTCCCAGCGGCCGACCTGCTGCTTCCAGTCCGCCGGGACGCTGCCCTGAGTCCACTGGGCGACACGGGAGTTGATCGGGACGAGCAGGGCGATCGACATCAGCACACTGAGGACGAGCAGGGCGGTGGCCGTGATGACGAGTCCCGCCCCCGCGTCGCCCCACGCCAGAACCGCCCAGACCGCGCCGAGCACGACCGAGCCGATGTACCAGAACGGCATCACCCTGCCGAGGAGGCGGGCTCCGTCGCTGCGGGCTGCGAGGCCGCCGTTGTCCGGCAACCGGTCGAGGATCGGATTGACGAAGGCCGCCACCGCGAACTCGACGCCCACCATGAGGCCAACGACCACGACCGTGACGATGGCGATTACGTGCTGCATGTCCCCTCCCGAGGCCCTCCGGCGCATTTTCTAGCGCCGCTAGATTCTGATGCGATGCTAGGGAAACGATGCTCGATTGTCTAGCAGTGCTAGCATCAAGGCATGTCAGTGCAAGAACGCAAGGCACGCGAGCGGGCCGACCGCCACCAGCTGATCATCGCCACGGCACGTGAACTCGCCGAGTCCCACGGCTGGGACGCCGTGACCACCCGTCGACTGTCCGAGCGCATCGAGTACAGCCAGCCCGTGCTCTACAGCCACTTCCGCGGCAAGCGGGAGATCGTCGGGGCCGTGGCCCTGGAAGGATTCGCCGAGTTGACCGCGGCGATGCGGCGCGCGGTGGCCAAGGGGCCGCAGGGACGGGCCGCGGTGGCCACGCTCGCGAAGGCGTACGTCGACTTCGCCGAGCGCAACCCCGCCCTCTACGACGCGATGTTCCTCCTGGACACCGGCCTGCCGTTCGCCGACGCGGCGACACCGACGCCGCTGCGCGAGGCGTTCGGGATGCTACTGAAGACGCTGGGAGACATCGCGACGGATGCCGAACCGGCCCTGTTCGTCGAGGTCTTCTGGTCGGCCCTGCACGGCCTGGTCACTCTCACGCGCTCGGGCCGGCTCCCCCGGAAGGAAGCGTCACGGCGACTTGAAGTTCTGGTGGACCGGTTCGCGGGGCGTTGATGGCGCGCTGTCGTGCGGTGTTGGCGGCGCCATGCCGTGGCCGCTCGCGGCGCTACGCCGTGGTCGCTGGCGGCACTCCGTAATCGGAGGGGCGTTCCAGGGCGGATTTCGGCCCGACTGAGGCCGGATATGCGGTTAGTGCATCGCCGGCTCACGCACACCGGCACACTCCGTAGCGGAATCATTCGGTTACCTTCCGTACGGGGGTGCATGTGGCGCGCAACGGTGACTTCATGACGGCTCTGCTCGACTCACGCAGGGCACTGAGCGACGAGATCGCCTCGGCGGGACAGCGGCTGGACGACTCGCGCCGCGAGGTCCTGGACGCCCTCACCACGGAAGTCGAGAGCCTACGGAACGACGCCCGCGAGACCCGCGACCGAACCAACGACGCCGCCACCGCTGTCGGGGAGACGAACAGGGCCGTCGCCGCCCTCCATCAAGAGGTCAGCGACATCACCCACGCCCTCGCCACACTCCAAACGACGCTCGACGCCCTCGCCGGGCACCCCGTCTTCCAGACCCCGGAACCAACATCGGCGCCTGTACCGGTCGTGCAGTCGGAGCCGTACTCCCCGGCCGTCGCCGCCGGGGAGGGGCACACGCCGCTGGCGCCCGAGACGGGTGCGTCGCCAACCGATAGCCCAGTCCCCCTCGATGAGACGGACACCCAGCCAATCAGCGACGGCGATGCCGACGCGGAGCGGCTCCGGCGCGAGGCACGGGAGAAGAGCGACCACGGGGCCTTGCTGTTGACCGCGGCGGTGACCGGACGGGTGGCACTGATCTGCCACCGCGAGGCATGGGACTTCCTGGCTGCCTGCGCGTCCGGGAACGAACACTTCTGCAAGACCACCGAGGTCTGCGACGAGGGCGAGGGAAGGATCCGGGCGGTGCTGTCGGGCCGCTCCGTCATCGGCCTCCTCATCGCCCTGCGCAACACACACTCCGCTGCCTCCATGGACGGGACCTGGGCCCTGGCCAGCGCCTTCTACCAGCGGCTCGCCGAGGACTTGACCACCACCAGCCGTCACGGCACCCAACCCCTGGCAGTCATCTTCGACGACGGCATCCACGATCACGCCCCGGTGACCGAGACCTCCGCCTGAATTCTCCGTCACGGCCGGATTCACCCCACAGCCTGACCACTCCCGGCTGTGGGGCGCCCCCTCAGAGCGCTCGCAGGGCAGTGCCGAGGTCTGGGCCGTGACGGGCCCAGCACTGGATGTCCCCGGCGTCGGAGACCAGGTCCCCGAGGTACCAGTCGCCGTCGTCGGCCCGGACCGCGCAGATTCCGTCGAGGTTGATCACGAGGTCGGTCCGGAGGGGTTCGCCGTTGAGGGTGACGGTGCCGAGGGGAGTGAGCAGGGCGGCCTGCGGGCAGCCGGTGAGGCGCTGGACGTCCGACAGGGTCCAGGGGTCCGGCAGGCGGATGTCTCCGCGCTCGGTGGTGGTGGGGAGCAGTTCGACCACGGCGTGGCCGAGCCGGGGGCGGATCCACTCGCCGTCGCGGTCGATGCCCAGCACCCCGCCGAGGAAGGCCATCTCAAAGGTTCCGCCAAGGGTTTCCCAGCGGAACGGGACGCGGGAAACATGGGCGGGGAAGTCCTCGTCGGCCGTGGTGCCCGCGCCGAACGACTGCCTGGGCAAGGGTCCGTCGTCGGTGTACCGGTGGGCGAAGAAGGCGGTGATCCACCCCGTGACACGGTCGCCGCCGGAGGCCGATTCCCACTTGTAGAGCGAACCCCAGAAGGCGTGGTCGACACCCCACCCCGAAGCGGTCTCGCTGATCTTTTCCAGCACCGGATGCAGGCCGGCGAACCAAGGCCGCAGCCCCTCGAACCACTCCGCCAGCTCCCGCACCCGGGCCGTCAGCAGCCGCCAGTCCCGGTCCGTGCCCTCAAGCCGGATCCGGGGAATGCCGCAGAGCGTCTCCCACCGGAAGCGGTAGTACGGGCTGACCACGTCCATCAGCGCCACCAGCGTGGCCGTGGCGTCGGTGGGGGTGGTGGTGGAGAAATCCGGCTGGAAGAGGTCGGCCACCTCGTCGCCGATGCGGGCGCGCAGGGGCTGCTGGACCAGATTGATCGAGTGTTCCCAGTCGCACGGGGCCAGGTCGTCGCGTACGGCGATGGTCTGCCGGTACCCGGGGGTCTCGGTGAAGAGGCCCTCGTACGTGGCGGAGTTGAGCCGGACGTGTACGGCCACCTCGTGCACGACGGCGTACCACAGCACATCGGGCGAGAGACTCAACGGCAGATGAGCCGTGAAGCACAGGTGGAGGGCGCGCAGCAGCAGGCTGGAGGTGGGCTCGGCGGTCTCGGGCGCGTCGGTGGGCCGGCCGAGGAGGCGGTCGGTGCTGCGGTGGTGGATGCGCGCCTGGTCGCGGAGCACCGCCCGCAGGAAGCGCTCGTTGCCGAGCTCGGTGAGGTCGGCGGCGAGCCGGGCAGCGTCGGCGTCATCGCCGAGCGGCAAGTCCATCTCGAATGCCATCCGCGCCCCCAGGAAGTGTCGTCATCGACCGGTCCCTGATCCTAGAAGTCGGAGGAAGGCGGTGGTGTTGGGGGCCGTCGGCGTGCTGCGGTGCCGCCGGGGAGCGGCGACACCGGCCCGTCGGGGAGCCCGCCCCGCGTCGGGTATCCGGTTACTCCTGGTGTGCCCAACTGTCGGGCCGGGAGCCGTCGATGTCGGTGAAGCCGTATGCGCGGGCGAGTTCGGCGGAGGTGAGTGAGTGCTGGTTCCAGCGGGCTCGGGCGGGGTCTGTGGCCAGTGCTGCGATGGCGCGGCCGAGGTATCGGGGTGACTCGGAGTGCGCGAATCCGGCGGGGGCGGCGGGGTATCCCTCGACCGTGCCGTGGAGGGCGTCGCGCCAGTTGGCCTCGGTGACCCCGAAATTGTCGAGCATCATTTCCGAGCGCAGCCATCCTGGGGTGAGGGCCACTACGGTCGCGCCGTGGGGTTCGAGTTCGTGGCCCTGGGAGTAGGCCAGGCGGTTGACGGCGGTCTTCGCCAAGTCGTAGTACACCGAGATCCGGTAGTGGTCCGCGTTGAAGGCGGTGGTGCCGTCGGTGACCTCGATGAGCAGGCCGCCGGGTCGGTTGATCAACAGGGGCAAGAGGTGGTGCGAGGTCACCAGGTGGGTCTCGACCGCCAGGCGCAGGATACGCAGGCCCTTGTCCAGGTCGTGTTGCCAGATCGGTATGTTCCACTCCGATGGCGGGCCCTTGAGGGTCTCGCCGCCCCAGATGTCGTTCACCAGCACATCGAGGTGACCGTGTTCGTCGCGGACGCGCTGCGCCAGGCGTGCGACCTGCGCGGAATCCAGGTGATCCACCTGGATCGCGATCCCCACCCCGCCGAGGTCGTTCACCAGCCCGGCCGTCTGCTCGATGGTTTCGGTGCGGGCGTAATCCGACTGGATTGCGGCGGTGCCCGTACTGCTGCTGCGCCCCGTACAGATCACGGTGGCGCCGGCTTCCCCCAATGCGGCAGCGATGCCGCGGCCGGCTCCGCGGGTCGCTCCGGCCACCAGCGCGACACGGCCACGAAGCGCGTCGCGCCGAGGGGACCACGTCACCGTCACCAGCTACCTCCTCGGTCACGGCCGGGGCAAGGGCACGGCCAGGCCAGCCACAGCCACCGTACGACAGCACCGCTCGGGTCGGTCGGGGCCACACGGGCGGGGTCGGGGCCGCTCCGGCCGATGAATCCATGACCATGGAGTGCATGTTAGGTAAGCCTAAGCTAAGTTGGTTTCCGATCGCCTCTTCGTGAGGCGCCTCTGTCAAGGAGACTGACGCCACATGACCTCACTCGCGCACCGCATCCGCCGTACTGCCGCGATCGTCGTGAGCCTCGCCGCCGGCAGCACGCTCGCGCCGGCCGGCACCGCGGCCGCGCAGCCGGGCCGCCCGTCCGCAGTCGCCAACCGTGCCACGGCCGCCGTCTCGGTCGTCGACCCCCGTCAGGGCATCGTCGTCGACACCCTGACCACCGGCGCCAACCCCAACCACGTCCAGGTGGCCCACGGTGCGGCGTACGTGGTCGCCAAGTCCGGCTCCGGGCCCGAGGGCCAGGACGTGCTGCACCGCTTCCCACTCGGGCGCTAACGGCGGCTGCTCACTGCGCGACGCCCCGGCCTTCGTCCGCGACCCGGCCGGCCGCCCGCCACTTGTTCCAACCGAGCGTGTATCGCGCGCTCACCTCGCCCCACGATCCAGAAATGCCCTTCCCCACATGACGTATCGATCCGAACCCCGCCCCTCGCTCCGCAAGCCCCTCCTCAGGGGCCTGGCCGCTCCCGGCAGGGCCGTGGTCCGGCCGGGAATGGCCGGGCCGCAGCCCGGGGAGCCGTGCCGCACCCGGAGCGCACTCAGGTGAGCCGCGCCGCCTCCTCCACCGTCATGCCGCCGCCCGCCGACGCCTCCGAGCCCGTTCCGTACACCGTCACCAGTCCCCGCCTCGCCCGGCTCACCCACCGGCTCGAACAGGCCGGGCCCGCCGAACACCGCGTGCTGGCCGCCGAGTTCTGGGCCATGGCCGAGCGGGACGGCACTCCGCTCATCGAGCCCCTGGACGACGACCCCCACCACCGGGCGGTGACCTTCTTGTGGCGCGGCCACCGGGCCACCCGCCAGGTGCTGCTGCTCGCCAACGGGCTCACCGACCCCGACGACCTCGCCGGTTCACTCCTCTCCCCCTTGCCCGGCACCGAGATCTGGTACCTGACCCGTCGTCTGCGGGTCGACCACCGCGGCTCGTACCGGATGGTCGCCGATATCTCGCCCGGTCCCCTGCCCAGTGCGGAAGGTCCGCTGCGCGCCCGCTTGCAGGGGCTGGCCGCCCACGCCGGTCCCGACCCGCACAACCGGACGCCGCTGCCCGGCCGTGACGGCTCGGCCGCCAGTTCGCGCTACGAGCTGCCGTTATCCCCGCCACAGCCCTGGCGAGACCCCCGCCCGGAGGCCCCCCGCGGCACTGTGGAGTATCACCGCAGCCCGGGGGCCACCCTCGGCGACCAGCACACCACCTGGGTGTACCGGCCCCCGTCCGGCACTGCGGCCGGCCCCCTGGATGTTCTCGTACTGCCTGATGGGGAGCTGTGGTTCAGCGCGCTGGGCCTCGCCCATACGCTCGACGCGCTCCTCGCCGAACGGCGAATTCCGCCACTGCTGGTGCTCGCACCCGACGCGTCCGGCCCGAGCGGCTGGTGGCAGGAGCGCGACACCCACGATGACTATGCCGACTTCCTCGCCGACGACCTGATGTCCTGGGCGGCCGCCCGCTGGCCGGTCACCACCGACCCGCGGCGGGTCGTCGTGGCCGGGCAGGACCTGGGCGGCACCGCGGCACTGCACACCGTTCTGCGCCGACCCGAGCGGTTAGGCAGCGCCCTGGCCCAGTCCCCCGCTGCCGGGAACACCGGGGCCGCCAGAGCCGGGGCCGGGGCCGGGGCCGCCCACGGTGCACCGTCCTGGCCGTCGCGGTGGTTCACTCCGCCTCCCCGCGGCCGCGTCCGCATACACCTCGACATACCCCTCGATGACGCCCGGCGGAAAGAAGACGGAACGGAGCCGGGGCCGCCCCTCCATGACCTTCTGCTCCGCGGCGGTCACACCGTCACCAGGCAGGAGTTCAACGGCGGCCCCGACTACGCCTGTTGGCGGGGCGGTCTGGCGGACGGTCTGATCGCTCTGCTGGGAAGCTGATGGGGAGGGAGCAGGGCGGCGACGGGGCAAACGACCACCCGTCATACGCCCAGTCGGCGGGGCAGCCGCAGAGGAACAACCCCCGACCTAAAGTAAGGTCCTGTGGCGCGGGACCGCCAAGACCCGTGCCGTCCAGGTGTTGCCGAACAAACTGGCCGACCCACGGGCCCCGGGGGCCAATCTCATGACCCGCGCCTCCGGCACCGACATCTGGCACTGGACGATCCGACTGCGCCACGACTGGCACGGCACCTACGACCTCTTCGTCGACGAGGGCGACGGCCCCGAGCCGGGCAGCCCCGACTACTGGCGCTGCGCACCCGGCGTCGCGCCGACCCGTACAACACCCGGCTGATGCCGCGGCGTTGGGACGGGGCTCCGGTTCACTGCGCCGCACTGCCCGAAGCCCCGGGCGCGGTGGACTGGGAGCCCCGGCCGGGCGTCCCCCGCGGCACGGTCAGCGAGCACGAGGTGCCCAGCGATCAGCTCGACGGCGATCGCCGGGTCTGGCTGTACCAACCACCCGGCGACGTACGGGAGTCGGAGCCGGTGCCCGTTCTCGTACTGCTCGACGGGGAGCACTGGCAGCCCCGGCTCGGCGTCGCACACCTCTTGGACAATCTCCCCGCCGCCCGACGGCTGCGCGCGACCCTCACCACCGCCGGTTACGACGATGCCGTCTACCGCGAGTTCAACGGCAGCCACGACTACCTCTGCTGGCGCACCGAACTGGCCGACGGGCTGGTGGGCCTGCTCTCACCGGACCGGGCCACGGCAGGCAGCGCGCGGGCCACCGCTTAGGACGTGTCCGGGCGATCACGCGGCTGGTCGTATCGGGCCGTCGCTCTGGTCGCTCCGGTATGTCCGGCCATCCCAACTAACAACCCTGAGGCCCGCGTTCGGCGTCATCCTCGCCAATGGGCAGACACTGCCCCTTGGCGATCAGGAGGCACACCACCATGAAACAACGCGCTGCACGCAGCGTCTCACTCGCTCTGGCAGTGGCGTTAGCCGCTGGAGGGGCAGCATTCGCGCCGTCCGCACACGCGGCGCGGTCAGGGCAGGGTGGCCACGAGGCGACCCGGACCGCACTGCGTGCTCTCGTCGAGAAGGGCGGACTTCCCGGAGCGATAGCCAAGGTGCGGGACGGTAAGGGCAGTTGGTTCGCGTCGTCCGGTTATGCGGACACCGGCACGGGCCGTGAACGCTCCCCCGGCGAACACTTCCGTGCGGCCAGTATCACCAAGACGTTCGTCGCGACCGTCCTGCTTCAGCTGGAGGCGGAAGGGACACTGAGCCTGGACGACACCGTCGAGACATGGCTGCCCGGCTTGGTGCGGGGCAATGGCTACGACGGGAGCAGGATCACTCTGCGTCAGCTCCTCAACCACACCAGCGGCATCGCCGACTACGCCGCGGACCTCGCGTTCATCCACAATGCCGCCGGTCCTGGCTTCCCGGAGCACCGGTACGACACCCATACGCCCGAGGAACTCGTGGCGACAGCGCTGAAGTACCCGCCCCGGCCGCATCCGGAGAAGGCGCCACTGTACTCGAACACCAATTTCGTGGTCGCCGGGATGGTCATCGAGAAGGCGACGGGCCGTTCGTACGGGCAGGAGGTCACGCGCCGCATCGTCAAGCCGCTGAAGCTGACCGGGACCTCGTTCCCCGGCACGGCACCCCAGTTGCCGAACCCGCACCCCGTCGGCTACTCGCGGCTTCACCAGGAAGAGCCCGACGCCAAGATCCATGACGCCACCGAACAGAACATGACCTGGCTGGGCGCGGCCGGCGACATCATCTCCACCAGCGGCGACCTCAACCGCTTCCAACGTGCCCTGATGGGTGGGACGTTATTGCCCCCGGTGCAGATGAAGGAGATGCTCGATGAGGTCCCTGCGGGGGATGGGATGGGGTACGGGCTCGGTGTCGAGTTCGCGCAGCTTTCCTGCGGAGTGAAGGTAGTGGGTAAGAGCGGCCGCACAAACGGCTCCCTGTCCGCGATGGTCGGGGCGCTGGACGGGAAGCACCAGCTGACGTTCCACGTCAATGGTGACTGGCTGCGGGATGAATCGCTCTATGTGAAGGTCATCGAAGCGGAGTTCTGCGGCAGGGCCCCGTCCCTGACCGACAAGCCGTCTCCCTTGTCTGAGCTGGTTCGTCTTCGGTAGTGGCAGTTCGTGGGGGCGGCTGCACGGCCGGTGCCCCCGCACCGGCCCCGCCGCCCCCACCCCTCAGTCCCCCACCGCCTCCACCCGCCGCATACAAGCGTCATGCGACGCGGGCCCGAAGCAGATGGTCCAGCCCGCCGGGGTTTCTCGCCAGGATGGCCACAGGGAGAGGTGACCGTGGGGGTTTTCCAGGATCAGGTGGGTGGTGTCGGGGTCGGGGGCGGGGTCGAAGGGGGTGGGGTGGGGGGTCATGCGTCGCGTTCCTTCAGGTGGGGGGTCAGGACGGCGGCGATTTCGTCGAGTTGGCGGTCCTGCATCAGTTGTGGGTGGGTGCAGTCGAGGTCGCGGTTGGTGATCGTGCCGCTGACGTGTGGGCGCCAGGCCTCACGGGTGAGCCAGTCCTCGGCACGGGGCGCGGCGGCGGTGAAGAACAGCAGGTCGCCCTTGTAGGCGCGGTGGTGGTGGGCGCGCATCATGCGTGCGTGGTTGGGGACGATGTCGACGATCTTCGAGAGGGTGTGGTCGGTGAGGCCGGCGAGTGGGCTGCCCGCGCGGCGCAGGGTGGTCAGGACGTCGTCCCGGGTGCGTTCGCGGGTGCGGTCGAAGCCGGCCATTCGCAGCACCGCGGTGAGCGCGTCGCCCTCCTCGGGTGCGGGGCGTTCCCGCCACTGCTCGGCGGGGAACGCGTCGAGCAGTGCGAGGAGTTCGACCGTCTCCCCGGCTTCCTGGAGCAGCCATGCGGGAGCGACCTGATCATGTCGCGGGAGAACGACAACACCGCGGGCGGGGTGTTCCTGTGGGCCGTCGGCAGCCTCAACGGCCGCGGCTGGAGCGTGGGGACACCGCTGCTGATCGCGCTGCTCTTCCTCGTACCGCTCGCCCTCGTCGCCGGACACCGGCTGCAACTGCTGCGCCTCGACGACGACATGGCCGCCTGCCTCGGCGTCGACCTGCGGCGGGTGCGGGCCGCGGCCCTCGCCCTGGCCGTCGCGCTCGCCGGTATCGCGGTCGGCGTCGGCGGACCCATCGCCTTCGTCGCCCTCGCCGCCCCGATCCTCGCCCAGCGGCTCAGCGGCCCCACCGCGTCCCGGTCCTCGGCTCCGCGCTGACCGGCGCCGCCCTCATCGCCGCAGCCGACGCACTGGGCCGGGTCGCCGCCCCCGTCGCACTCCCCGTCGGCGTCGTCACCAGCGTCCTCGGCGGGCCCTTCCTCCTCTGGGTCCTCTTCCGCTCGGACCGGACCACCGGAAAGGCATGACCAGCATGACCGCAACTCCCGGGCTCGCCGTACGTGCGCTGCGGGCCGGCTACTCCGGCCGCACCGTCGTCGAAGGAGCCGAATTCGCCATCCCCGCGGGGCAGGTCGCCGCGATCGTCGGCCCCAACGGGTGTGGAAACTCCACCCTGTTGCGCACCCTCGCCCTCCACCGCCCGGAGTCCGGGGAGGTCCACGCCGACAGCGCCGACGTCTGGCGGCTCGGCCGACGGCAGGCCGCCCGCCGTATCGCCCTGCTCCCCCAGTCCCCGCGCGCCCCCGAAGCCGTCACGGTCGCCGGGCTCGTCCGCTACGGCCGCCACCCCCACCAGGGCCTGCTGCGCCAGTGGTCGCGCGAGGACGAACGGGCCGTACGCGAGGCGATGGCGGCCACCGGCACCACCGCGCTCGCGGCCGAACGCCTCGACCGGCTCTCCGGCGGCCAGCGCCAGCGCTGCTGGCTCGCGAGGGTGCTCGCCCAGCACACCCCGGTGGTACTGCTCGACGAACCCACCAGCGCCCTCGACCTCGGCCATGTCGTCGAGGTCCTGGAACTCGTCCGCGAGGTCGCCGCCGCCGGCCGCACCGTCGTCATGGTCCTGCACGACCTGGCCGCCGCCGCCCGCTACGCCGACACCCTCATCGCGATGAAGGACGGCCGCATCATCTCCCACGGCCCACCCCACGACACGGTCGACGAAGCCCTGGTCAAGGACCTCTACGCACTGGACGCCGACATCTTGCGGGCCCCCGGCGACGCCTCACCGGTCGTCGTTCCCCTTATCCGGTCAGCGAACTGACCAGGTGACAGTCAGCGCGCTGGGCTCCCGAGGGCTGTCGGGTCATTCGTCGGTAACCCAGCGATTCGTGTCCGACCGGTAGGAGTAGCGCTCGCGGCCCTCGATCGCGCTCGTACGGAACGGCTTCCCCCCGTCGTCCACGCGGATCGTCCCGCGCCGGCCGCCGCTGCTCCAGCCGACCTCCAGGTACCAGCTGACGTCATGACTCTCGGTGTGCAGATCGAGGTTCAGGACCTGCGGGTCCTGGGTGGAGACCTTGAAGGGGAAGTTCTTGGCGGGCACCACGATGTCGCCGTCCTGCCCGGCCCTGGGCTTCGCCAGCGGCTGGGCATCGTCCAGATCGATGGCGAAGGTCCGCGGGGTGATACCGCCGCCGCAGCCGTTGCCCATCTCATAGGCGGACCAGGGCAGCGCGGTGTGCCGGCCCACCACCCGTACGTGCAGGGAGGTCAGCACGACCGCCTCGGCCGTACGGCCCGTCGCGGTGAGCTGGAGCCGCAGATGCCCGCCGTCGATGCCGCCCTCGGCACGCGCCCAGCCGCGGAAGTCCTGGGGTGGGGGCGGTGGCGGGACCCGGTCCGGGGACTTCTGGAGGAGGTAGTTGACGCCACAGGGCTGATCCCAGTTGTACGAGCTGATGCCCACGCGCGGAGCCGTTCCGCCCTGGCCGTCTTCCGGGGCCGGGCTCGCACCGGGGCCGTCGGACCGTTCCGGGCCGGGTCTGGAGTGCCGCGCTTTCCCACTCGGGGTGGGCTTCCGGTCCGCTGCGCTGTGGCCCGGCGAAGGACTCTTCGGCAGCCGTGTGGGAGCGTCACTGGCGGCCGGGGGCCGGTCGGCACCGTGCGCGCTCCGCCGCTCGGCATCGGCCGCCTTGGGGGCGTCCACCGCCAGGGCCGCCGGTACGGCGAGGCAGGCCACGGCGGTGACCCCGAGGGCGATACGGAGGTAGGTGAGGCGGCGGGAGGGGGCAGGCTTGGGCGCCGGTTGGTCCGGGGTGGCTGGTGAGTCCGAGGCGCGCGGTGGGTCCGGGGCTTCCCCGGGGGCGTGGGCGTGCGCGTCGGCGGGTTGTGCGGCAGGGGTGGAAGCTGCGGCCGGGGCGGACGAGATGGCCACCCCAGACCCCGCAGACCCGGCGCGGCTCCGCTTGCGGGCCTCGTCGGCGAGGATCCAACGCCGGTGCAGCTCCACCAGTTCGTCCGGCGTCGCCCCGCACCGCCTGGCGAACCGGTCGGCGGGAGCGAATTCCCTCGGCACGGCATCACCGTTGCAGTACCGGTGCAACGTGGCCACGCTCATATGCAACTGCCCGGCGAGAACGCCATAACTACGTCCGGAGCGCTCCTTCAACCCGCGCAACTGCCGCGCGAACTCGTCTGTTTCCGTCCCCACCCTGATCCTCTGCTCGTTCCAGCATTCCGGAACAGCCGCGCAGGGGTCTTCGTTTCCCCAGGTCAGCACCTGTTTCAGCGTTCCGGATCTCGCTCATTGTCCCGGATCACCCAGCTCACGAGCGCGCGCCACGCACGCTGTGAGCAGCACCACTGAGACGGGTGGCGTCACGTCAACCCCGCGGCTCGGCAACGGTGTTGGTGTCGCAAACCCCCCATCCCCGCAGCCCCCTGCATTCGCGCCGAGTTCCGGCCGTGCGGGGGCTCATGGTTTCGATCGCGCGAGCGGAGGATCTGCGGCGAAGGGGGGCCGACATCGTGGAATATCCGGTTCCGGGGCGAGCCGCGCCGGGGCATGAAGACGATCGGCGCCGTTGAATTCTGCACCGCTGTCCAGGTGTTGTCTCGTTCCTTGCCTCACTCACCGGGACAACTTGATGATCCGTTCGTCCCTGCCAGCATGTGGCGGCGCGGACCGACCGCCGGTCCACCGGCTCGAAGAACCCCCCGGCGGGCCCGACCCCCGGGCCCACCCCGGAGGAGGAGCCGAGACGAACTGAGGAGTGGAACATGTCGCGTCCCACCCGACGCCAGGTGCTGTACGGCAGCGCCGCGGCCGTGACCGGTGCGGTGCTGGCCGCACCGGCAGCCTTCGCCGACACCGCCGCCCGCCCCGCCGCAGGCCACGGAGACTCAGCCGGTCACGGGCACCCGGCCGGTCACGGTCCGTCCGGCGGGCACCAGATGGCGGAGCCGTTCGACGAGGTGTACCAGGGCCGCCACATCGAGGGCTGGCCGTCCGAGGACGGAGGCCACGGGGGTCACCACGCCGGCCGGTCCGCCGGTCCCCACGAGGGGATGGACTTCGTCGTCCGCATCGACAACGACGACCTCCATGTGATGCGGAATGCCGACGGCACCTGGATAAGCCTGGTGAACCACTACGAGACCTTCACCACGCCACGTGCCCTGGCGCGTGCCGCCGTCCGCGAACTCCAGGGCGCCGACCTGGTCCCCGTCGTCACCGGCTGAGACCCGACCCTGCCCGTCCCCCCACCGAGGAGTCCTCGACATGGCAGTCAGGAAGAACCAGGCGGACCTCACCGCCACCGAGAAGCGGAACTTCGTCGATGCGGTGCTGGAGCTCAAGCGCAGCGGCCGCTACGACGAGTTCATCAGCACCCACAACGCCTTCATCATCGGTGACACCGACGAGGGAGAGCGGACCGGCCACCGGTCACCGTCGTTCCTGCCCTGGCACCGCAGGTTCCTGCTCCAGTTCGAACAAGCCCTGCAGAGCGTCACGCCGTCGGTCATGCTCCCCTACTGGGACTGGACCGTCGATCGCACACCCCGCAGCTCCCTGTGGGCCGACGACTTCCTCGGCGGTGACGGGCGGGTCGGCGACGGCCGGGTGACCTCGGGGCCGTTCGCCTTCACCAGCGGCAAGTGGCCGATGAACATCCGGGTGGACGGCCGGACGTTCCTGCGCCGCTCGCTCGGCGCCGGGGTCCGCGAACTGCCGACCCGGGCCGAGGTCGACCGGGTGCTCGCCATGACGGTCTACGACGCCGCCCCCTGGAACAGCTCGTCCGACAGCTTCCGCAACAACATCGAGGGCTGGCGCGGCCCGAATCTGCACAACCGGGTGCACGTCTGGGTCGGCGGGCAGATGACCACCGGCGCCTCGCCCAACGACCCGGTCTTCTGGCTGCATCACTGCTTCATCGACAAGCTCTGGGCCGACTGGCAGCGGATGCACCCCAAGTCGGGGTATCTGCCGACCGGCAACACACCCGACGTCATCGACCTCCACGACACCATGAAGCCATGGAACGACGTCACCCCGGCGGACCTGCTGGACCACACGAAGTTCTATACGTATGGATGACAGGTACCTGACATCTATCTTGGTTTCCTGAGTCCTGAGCACCTCAGCCGATGCGCACGCCCTGACAACAGGATCGTGCGCATCGGCGTGCTGCGCGGTGGCCATGACCAGTGGTCATGAACAGACGGTGCCGTTCGCCGGGACCTTGCCGTCCAGCAGATGTCCGTTCACGGCCTTGGTGGCGCACGGGTTGACGCCGTAGGTGCCATGGCCCTCGCCCTTGACGGTGAGAAGCACCCCCACGCCCTTCCCGAGCTTCTCGGCCATCTTCCGGGCGCCCGCGACGGGCGTCGCCGGGTCGCCCGCGTTGCCTATGACGACGATGGGGGCGGCTCCGGGTGCCGAGACCTCCGGGGTGTCGCTGGTGCCGGTGACCGGCCAGCCGTGGCAGCCCAGCAGGCCGGTCGCGATCACCTCACCGAAGACGGGCGAGGCCTTGCGGAACTCCGGCAGTCTGGTCTGCACCTCCTCGGGGGTGCGGCGCTGCTTGGTGTCGGCGCAGTTCACCGCGGTGTTGGCGGACTGCATGGTGTTGTAGTGCCCCTTGCCGTCCCGGCCCAGGTAACCGTCGGCCAGCATCAGGAGGTTGTCGCCACTCCCCTGCTCCGCGTCGGCGAGCGAGACCGACAGGGCCGGCCAGGCCTCCTTGGAGTAGAGCGTCGCGACGATGCCTATGACCGCCTGCTCCTTGGTGAGCTTGCGCCCGCTCTTCGTCGGCAGCGGCTGCTCAGCGGTCTTCGCCAGGAGGCCGACGATCCGCCGGCGCCCGTCCTCGGGACTCCGGTACGGGCAGGTGCCGGGCGTCTTCACGCACTGCGCGAGGTAGTTGTCCAGCGCCAGCTGGAAGCCCTTCGCCTGGCCCAGGGACTCCTGTTCGGCGGTCCGGGTCGGGTCGACCACGGCGTCCAGGACGGTGCGGCCGACGCGCCGGGGGAACAAGTGGGCGTAGACGCCGCCCAGTTCGGTCCCGTAGGACATACCGAAGTAGTTGAGCTTGGCGTCGCCCAGTACCTGGCGCATCAGATCCATGTCGCGGGCGGCGCTCTCGGTACCGACGTGCGGCAGCACCTTCCCGGAGTGCTTCGCGCAGGCCGCCGCGGTCCGCTTGCTCTGCTCGGCCGTCCCCGCCAGATCGTAGGTCTCGGCGCGCTGCGCGTCGATCTCCCGGTCGCTCAGGCACCGCACGCCCGCGCTGTCGCCGACACCGCGCGGGTCGAAGCTGACCAGGTCGTAGTGCGAGCGCAGGGTACGGGCCGGGGCGTAGCCCGGCAGGGTGGCCACGCCCGAGGCGCCCGGCCCGCCGAAGTTGAAGACCAGCGAACCGGTCCGCTTGCCGCCGCCCTCGGCCTTGGCCCGGATCATCGCGAGGTCGATGGTGTCGCCGGTGGGCTCGGCGTAGTCCAGGGGCGCCTTCATGGTCGCGCACTCCCACGCCGTGCCGTCCGGCAGCTTGCCAGGCGCGGCACCACCGCCCTGAGCGGTGGACGGCGCCGTACAGGGCTGCCAGTTGAGCTTCTGGGAGGCGAGGGCGCCGGGGAGTGCGGCGGCCGCCGTGGGCGAGGAATGCAGACGGCCGGCGTCGTCCTTGCCCGGGCCGCAGGCGGTGGCACCGAGGGCGAGCAGGAGGGAGGCGGAGACCAGTGAGGTGGTGCGGAGCGTCGGGAATCTGGACATGGCTGTTGTCTTTCTGTTGAGGAACCCGTCGCGGCGTCGGGGAGGCTTGCTCAGGTGCCCAGGCCGGCGTCTCGTGCCAGGAGTGCGGCCTGTACCCGGTTTTCGCAGCCCAGCTTGGCGAGGATGCGGCTCACGTACGTCTTGACCGTGGCCTCGCTCATATGGATCCGCTGGCCGGCGTCCGCATTGGACAGGCCCTCGCCCAGCAGCGCCAGGACCTCCAGCTCACGGTCCGACAGGGTCTCCAGCCGACGGCGGGCCTGCGCGGCGCGGCGCGCGCTCTGGCCGGACGCCAGCGAGTCCACGACATGGCGGGTGGCCCCCGGGGACAGATACGCGTCCCCGGCCGCGGCGGCCCGTACCGCGCCCATCAGCTCCGCGGGCGCCGAGTCCTTGAGCAGAAAGCCCGCGCTGCCCTCCGCCAGCGCGCGCAGCACGTTCTGCTGCTCCCCGAAGGTGGTGAGGATCAGCACCCGTGCATCGGGGGCGGCCCGGCGGAGTTCGGCGAGGGCGGTCAGCCCGTCCATGACCGGCATCTGGATGTCGAGCAGCACGACGTCCACCCGCTGGGCGTGGGCCAGTTCGATCGCCTCGCGGCCGTTCGCCGCCTCCGCGACGACGTCGATGTCGTCGGCCGAGGTGAGAATCATCCTGATACCCGCCCGAATGAGCGGCTCGTCATCCGTGACGAGAACCTTGATCACGAGTCTCCTGCGCCCTCTTGAACGGTTCATAGCTGCGGCCGCTCACCATCATCCCCGATCACGCCGCCCGCCCCGACCTCACGGCGAGCGTTCCGCCCTTACGTCCCGACCTCGAAGGACTTCTTTTCGATCAACTTGCCGTCCTTGAAGCAGAACCGGAAAACCGGCTCCTTTTCCCAGCTGCTGCCGAGCTCCGAGGAATTCAGGCTGAGGCACGCCGCGCCCTCGGGTATGGGCGGTGCGCCCTTGTCCAGGCCTTCGGTCAAGACGGAGGAGCCCTCGGGCAACTGCTTGCGCACCGTGCTCTCGGACTGGCCCACCTTCACCGCCTTGTACTCCTTCGGCTCGATCATGGCCTTGTCCACCTCGGTCATGAGGAAGGCCCCACCGACGAGGAGGCCGGCCACCAACAGCAGGGCGAGCAGTGCCGCCACTCCGCAACCGATGGCTATACCGCTGCTTCTCTTCTGTGTGCTCATGGCCTTGGCCAGCTCCTTAGGCGATCCGTTCCAGTCAATGACCGGATCAGCTTCGCCGGGCGAACCCCCCACGATCTGCTGCCGAAAGTCGCCGGTGGGGTCAACGAACGTCGCCGTCCCGTCGCCGGGCGAGGAGCCGGTGGCACCGCGCTCCGGCGCGGTGTACGGCAGCACACCCGCCAGCCGGAAGCCGCCGTCCGCTGTGGAGCCCACATGCACCATGCCGCCGACGAGCCGGGCCCGCTCCCGGAGCCCGGTCAGCCCCTGGCCGCCGCTCACCACACTCCGGCCGTCGTCCGTGGTCTCGGGCACGGGGCCGTTCGCGACCTCCACGACCAACGAGTCCGGCTCATAGCGCAGTTCAATGGTGATCGAGGCGCCCGGGGCGTGCTTATGGGCGTTGGTCAGGCCCTCCTGAGCTATTCGGTACGCCGCGTGGTCGGAGATCGGGGCGAGCGGGCGCACCTCGCCAGAGCGCCGCAGCTCCACGGCCGTACCCGCGCTTCGGGACACCTCCACCAAGCGCTCGATGCCTGTCACCCCGCGTGACGGCACCTTGGCGTCCTCCTCCCCCATCGCCTCAAGGGCAGGGGTGGGCATGCCGCCACCGACTACCGAGGGAAGGTCTCCGTCACCAGGGGCGTGGGTGCCGTCCCGCAGCAGCCCTACCACCTCGCGCAGTTCGTGCATCGCACCGACCGACGCCTCCCGCAGCACCCCCACGGCTTCCCGCTGTCGTCCGGTCAGCTCGCGGTCCACCTCCAGCGCACCGGTGTGTACCGAGATGAGCGCGAGCTGATGGCCGAGGCTGTCGTGCATGTCCTGCGCGATGCGCTGGCGTTCCCTCATCCGGGCCTGTCCGGCGATCATCGCGCGCTCGCGCAGCAGTTGGGCGTTGTACTCGCGCAGGGTGTCCAGCAGCGTGCGGCGCTGCGACCAGTAGCGTCCGGCGAGGCCGGGCACGATGGTCCCGACCAGGGTCGCCATGGCGCCTATGACCAGGACCGCCGGCGAGACGTGGAGCAACTCCCGCGAGAGGGCCAGGCCGAAGTCGAGGACGTACGCGAGGGCGAAGATGCCGGTCGCCCGGCCCACCCCGTCGATCCGGCGCCCGGCGGACCAGCTGGCGACGGGGGCCAGCAGAGCGAACCCGCTGAACGGGAACGAGGCCGCGATGGCCACCAGCAGGACGGTTGCGGGCAGCACCCGGCGCAGCGGCGACACCAGTCCGGCAGCCAGCGCGACGGCAAGGATCTGCACCGCGCCCGCGTCGCCCACGGCTTCGGTTCCCGCCACCAGCGTCGCCAGCACGACACTCAGCAGCGATTCCAGCACAATGCGCTTGGGCGGCCACATCCCGGGACCGAAGAGAGTCCTGCCCGGTTCGGCCAGCCGCCGCAGCCCCGCACGCACCCTTACCGCGGGCACCTGCCGAGCGCGCTGTGCACGCTCCATACCTTCCGCACCTGTCACGCAGCCACGTTAAGCAACCCCTCGCGTCGCCGACACCACCTTTCGTCGCGAGGTGCAGCAACCAAAGTCCCGCGACAGTCCCACGACGGAGGCGACGAGGCCGGCCGCTCGCTCCCGTCAGTCGGGCGGGGGGACGGGTGCGGTAAGGGCGGCTTGTACGAGCTGATCCGCGTAGGTGGCGGTGAGCCGGCCCGGCTGGAACAGGATGCGGTACATCATCGGGGCCACGACATGGTCCATGACCGCTTCGACGTCGGGAGCGGCTTCGCCGCGTCCCGTCGCGCGACCGAGGATGACCTCGATCTGGTCCGCGGCGTAGGCCGAGCACTGGCCGGCATTGCTGCCGTCCGGGTCGCCGAGGAGCGCGTCGCGTATATAGGCGCGGCCCGACGGAGAGGCCATCTCGTCGAGGAACTGCCGGGCCCAGGCCTCCAGATCGGTGTGGAGGCTGCCGTGGTCAGCGGGCGGCTCCTCCGGACGCAGGCGTTCGACCGCCACGTCGGACAGCAGCTCATGGAGGTCGCCCCAGCGGCGGTAGATCGTCGACGGGGTGACACCCGCGCGGGCCGCGACGGCCGGCACGGTCAGCGAGGCACGGCCCGCTTCGGCTTCGAGTTCCCGCACGGCGGCGTGCACTGCCTCCTGGACGCGGGCGCTGCGCCCCCCGGGGCGAGCCATGGCCTTGGGACTCATGCGACCACCTTAAAGCAAAATCGTTGCATCTGGAGTGGAGCCTTCCTCTTTGACATCCGCCCCGGTCAACAGCCCCCCTCGTCGCTCACGGGGAGCCCGGCCGCCCACCGGCGAGGGCACCGGCACGGGCACGGGCACGGGCACGGGCACACCAACACCTACGGCTGAACCGGCTGCCGTGCACCTGCCTGAGCTGCGCACTTCAGGCCGCCACCGGCGCCAGTCCATCGCGCCCGTCCTGGACCGCTTCGTAAGCCTGACCGGCACGCAACACGAGGGCCTCCCCCATGGGCGGCCCCATCAGCTGCATCCCGATGGGCAGGCCCGCCTGATCGCGGCCGACCGGCAGTGTCAGCGCCGGGATCCCGGTGATGTTCGCGGGCGCGGACAGGCGGACATAGGCGTCGGAGACACTCTCCGTCGTACCGTCCGGCCACTCCACGATGTCCTGGCCCACCTCGGCGGCCGTCATCGGCACCGTGGGCGCAGCGATCACATCGACCTGTTCGAGCACCTGCCCCCACGCCTGGCGCATGAGGGTACGGGCCCGCTGAGCCCGCAGGTAGTCACCGGCCGACAGGAGTTCGCCGGCCTCCAGCAGCACCCGGACATCCGGCGCGTACAACTCGGGGACCGACCGCAGTGCCTGTTCGTGATAGGCGGTCGCCTCCGGGACCATCAGGCCCCATTGGGTCGCCTGGACGTAGCGGGCCAGCGGAATCTCGACCTCGACGAGCTCGGCCCCGAGGTCCGACATCTGGGCAAGGGCACCTCGTACGGCGGTCTCGACCGCGGGGCTGACCCGGTCGAAGTAGTAGTTGACCGGCACTCCGATCCGCAGGCCCGTCAAGTCCTCTTCCTCAGAGGGCGGGTAGCCGGGCCGCGCCACACCGGGGCCGACCGCGTCCTCGGAGTCTTCGCCCGTCAGTGCGGAGAGCACGAGCGCCGCGTCCCGCACCGTACGGGCGAGGGGGCCGACATGATCCAGGGACCAGGACAGCGAGGTCACACCGTGCCGGGAGAGGAGGTCGTAGGTCGGCTTCAGTCCGACGACTCCGTTCAGCGCCGCGGGCACGCGGATGGAACCTCCGGTGTCCGTGCCCAAGGCGAAGGTGGCCGCCCCGGCGGCCACGGCGACGGCGGAACCACCGCTCGATCCGCCCGCGATGCGGCCCTGGTCCCAGGCATTGCGGGTCTGGGGCGTCGTCAGCCCGTAAGCGAATTCATGTGTGTGCGTCTTTCCCAGGAAGACCGCGCCGGCATCGAACAGGCGCCGGGCCACCGCGCTGTCAGCCTGCGCGACATGCTCCGCCCGCACCCGGGAACTGGCCGTGGTCGGCAGACCGGCGACATCGATGAGGTCTTTCAGCCCGAACGGGATGCCGTGCAGCGGGCCCCGATACCGGCCGGCCGCGATCTCGCGCTCCGCCAATGCGGCCGACTCCCGCGCCGTTTCACGCGACACCGCGACGTACGCCCCGAGCCGCTCTTCGACGGCGTCGAGTCGTTCGAGCACGGAACCGGTCAGCTCCGCCGGGGACAGCTCCCCCTGCGCCACGGCGTCGGCCGCCTCGGCGAGGGTCAGTTCAAAGAGCGCCATCGGTGGCCTCCGCTTCGATGGTGTGGGTGGCGGGCGGTGTCTCCCCGAAGTCCAGTTCGCGCAAGGTGCGCACCACGGCGTGGATGTGGTTCGCGGTGGCGGCCACCTCGGCGTGGCGCTCGCTCTCCAGCGGGAGGCCGGCGCGAAGCGCCCATCGGGCGGCCTCCGTGGCGGTGAGTTCGACGTCGCTCATGGATCCCCTTCCTGTGTGTGCAGGGTGCGGTGCGGAGCGGCCGTCCAGCGGCCATCCCACCCATCCCCAGCAAAAGCAAAAGATTTGCCTTAGTCGACGGTAGGGGCTAACGTCACCTAAAGCAAATAAATAGCGTTTACGGCTGAGGGTCCGTCACGATCGGCGTCAGCTCCCGCATCTCCCCGAAGCAGGAGCCTGCCGCCCACCCCGAACCCGTCCGCCACCTGTCCGACCGGGCGCCCGCCGGGCCTCACCGCCGCACCCCGCCCCTCTCCGAAACACGAGCGAAGGAACGGAAGAGAACGCCGATGCAGAACCACTCGACCCCCACCGCCGGCAGCACGCCCGCGACCTGGGAGCTGGGCGACCTCACCATCCACCGCATCGACGAGGTGGCCCTGCCCCCGCAGACCGGCCCCTGGCTGCTCCCGGCGGCCACACCTGACGTGGTGGCCCAAGCACCCTGGCTACGACCCGACTTCGCCGATGAGACCGGCATCCTGCGGCTGAGCAGCCACAGCTTCGCGTTCTCCGCGGACGGCCTGCGCGTCCTCGTCGATACGGGGATCGGCAACGGCAAACCGCGCGCCAACCCCGCCTGGAACAACCTCGACAGCGACTACCTCGCGCACCTCGACGCCGCCGGCTTCCCGCCCCAGAGCATCGACCTCGTGATCCTCACACACCTCCACACCGACCATGTCGGATGGAACACCTATGCCGATGGCGCCACTTGGAAGCCCACCTTCCCCAACGCCCGTTACCTGACGGCCCGCACGGAGTGGAACCACTGGGCGGCAGTGGACATGGACGAGGCCCGGCAGCAGATGTTCCGGGACTCCGTCCACCCCATCAAGGACGCCGGGCTTCTCGACCTCATCGACATCCCGGCAGAGGGCACCGACATCGCGCCGAGCATCCGTCTGATCCCCACTCCCGGCCACACCCCCGGCCACCTCGCCGTCGAACTGCGCGGCCGCACCTCCACCGCCGTGATCACCGGCGACTGCATCCACCACCCCGTCCAACTGCTCGACCCCACCATGGGAAGCTGCGTGGACACCGACCCCGACCAGGCCACCGCCACCCGCCGCCACCTGCTCGCCTCCCTCGCCGACACCGGCACCCTGCTCCTCGGCACCCACTTCCCCGCCCCCACCGGCGGCCTGGTGCACTCACACGGCGACTCCTACCGGCTCACGCCGTTGGCCAGCGAGTGAACGGGGGCCCGGCGCGCCGTCCGCAGGCCGTGAGGCAGCACGTTTCATGCATCACGATGGCCGGTCTCCGGGCATTCCCTTCCTCGCAGCCGAGTCCATCCGGGATCATGAAGCATGCGCCCGGATGACTGGCACCTCACCGAAGACGTCCACGACTTCCATGCCCGAGCCGGAGAATTCCTGCGCTCGCGCCCCGCCCTGCACACCACACCGCTGACCACGATCGAGAGACTGCGGACACACGGAGCGGACGCATTCGGCGGCCCAGCCCCCGTCTTGGGCTGCCTGGAGCGAGGGGGCAAGGTACACGCCACCTTCTGCCTCATCCGCGGCCTGAGCCTCACCCACCTCACCCCCGAGCAGGCCGACACCCTCGCCGCCCACCTGGCCGCCCTCGGGCAGCCGCTCCCCTTCGTCAGCGCGGACCACGACACCGCCACTGCGTTCGCCGAGGCGTGGCAGCGCCGCACAGGCGTCACACCCACACTGCGCGACCGGATCCGCCTGTACCGCCTCGGCACCCTCACCCCGCCAACGCCGGTTCCAGTTGGCCGGGGCCGACTCGTGGGCGAGCAGGACCGTGAACAACTCATGCTCTTTCTCCGCGAGTTCACCACGGACGTCAGGGAGGCCGTCACCATCGACGCCGCTTCCTGGGCCGGCACACGCTTCGCCGACAAACACTTCACCTTCTGGGAGACCCCGGACGGCACTCCGGTCTCCATGGCAGGCGCGACGTCGATGGTCGGCGGCATGGTCCGGGTGGACCCCGTCTACACCCCGGCTCACCTCCGGGGCCGTGGCTACGCGGGCGCCGTGACGGCCGAGGTGAGCCAGGCCGCACTGACCGCAGGCGCCACCGACGTCGCGCTGTACGCCGACCCGGCCAACCCCACCAGCAACGCCCTCTACCAGCGCCTCGGGTATCGCCCGATCGCCGAGTGGGCTGTGTACGACTTCGCGTCGGCCGAAGCAGAAGCCAGTTAGGGTCCTGGGGCCGGTCGATCGGTTGGCCGGGCGCCAGTCCAGGAAGCCGCGGAAGTCGGCACGCGCTCCCACAACCCTGAGAGCAGTGCCGGGGATCCCTTACGGGGCAGCCCCGGCGAGCCCTGAGAGCGGCGGGCGCGTGCTTCGTCCGGGTGGACGAGGGAGTGGCGGCGGGTGGGCCGGATGCTGGACGCGGCCGTCGAGAAGGGCGGTGCACGGCAGCGGAAGGGACTTCATGAACACCCGCAGGTCGCACCCCGCCGGGGTTTCCGAGGACAGGCTGAGCCCGCCACGCATACGGCAGGCGTTCCGCAGCGCCAGGCTGCTCGTCGGCTGCTGTGTCGGGCTCAGTGCGCTGACGCTCGCCTCTTTCGCCACTCGGGCGGCCCGCGGCCATCGTCGCTCGCTGCGTTCGCCGATAAGTAGGGCTGGCTGACGGATCTGCGCGAACGAGGCCGGCCCGCGCAGATCCGTCGGTGGGACGTCAGCCGAGGACAGCCGAGGTCAGTCGAGGTCGTCCGAGTAGTCGGTGGTGGAGCAGCCGTCGACTTCCGCGTCGTCCGTCGAGCTGCCGGAAGGGGCCTTGAAGTCCGGGGTGCAGTTGAGGAACAGCAGGCCGGACTTGAGGAGTTGGCGTCGCTGGTCGTCGCTGCTCGGGTCGACGGCGAAATCGTCGCCGATCATGAGGTCGTCCTGTTCGTCCTCGTCCCCCTTGACGGCGGTCTGGAACGCCGCCATGTCCTCGATGGTGAGGAAGTCGACGTCACCGTCGCCGCCCGCCGGGTTGTCGCACTCGCCGCCGCCGTTGATGCCCGTCATTCCCATGGCTTCCACCCGCTGCACCTCGGGAGGCGAGGCGATGTCGATGCTCTCGCAGTGGAGCGCCGACTGGAGAAAGTCTCCGGCTTCCTGGGGCGAGCCCGCGGAGGGCAGGCCGCAAGCGGAGACCGACGCCAAGGCGCAGACAGTTCCGACAGTGGCAAGTATTCGGTGGAAACGCATGACGTCCCTTTGCAGTTGTGGCTTTGGGCCGAGCACGCGCGCCTACCGGTTACGGCGGGCAGCGCCTCGGCTGCGAAGGAGAAGAAAGCCCGCGGCTCTCTCCCCCAGTTCCCCCGCCGTGATCAGTTGACCGGGACATGGTAAGCGGAAGTCCAGGTCAAGGACGCACCGTCACACGCCTGCCAGACCCCGAGGCGCGGGGCAAAGTACGCCCCGGGCTCGTGCGACTGATACCCCTGAATCGCCTTCAGGGGGTGGGCACGGGGCTGTGGGTCCGGCTTGGTGAAGCCGGGGTCGGTAGGGGTTGCCGCGTGTTATGCGCGGAAATTAGGTTCCCACCGGGGAATACCGGTGGCCCACGGGGAACTTCGTACGGCGCGTGCCGGCACTCCGCTCTGCGGGAACGCCGACCCGAGTGGTATCGGGCGCCGCTCCGACCGCGACCGATCGAGAGGTTGCCTCATGACCTTGGCCAGTTCGGAACGAGTGACCATGTTCGTACCGGATTTCCCTTTCGCCTATGACGACTGGCTGCGACATCCGGCCGGGCTCGGCACCGTACCCCGGCATCGGCACGGCACTCCGGTGGCGGTGATCGGCGGTGGGATGTCCGGGATGACCGCGGCCTATGAGCTGATGCGGCTCGGACTGCGGCCGGTGGTGTACGAAGCGGAGCAGCTGGGCGGGCGGATGCGTTCGGTGCCGTTCCCGGAATATCCCGCGTTACAGGCCGAGATGGGCGCGATGCGCTTTCCGCTGTCGGCGACCACACTGTTCCATTACATCGATGCGCTCGGGCTGCGTACCTCGCCATTCCCCAATCCGCTGGCGTCCTGCACCCCGGCCACGCTGGTGAATCTGGAGGGACGCTCGCACCGGGCGCGGTCGGCGGCCGATCTGCCTTCGGAGTTCCAGGAAGTGGCGGATGCCTGGGCCAAGGCGTTGCAGGACCGCGCAGAACTCTCCAGCTTGCAGGACGCGATCCGCCGCCGCGATATACCCGTACTCAAGGCGATTTGGAATCAGCTGGTCAAGGAGTACGACGACCAGTCCTTCTACGGTTTCCTTGCCACCAGTCCGGCCTTTGCGTCCTTCCGGCACCGGGAGATCTTCGGTCAGGTCGGTTTCGGCACCGGCGGCTGGGACACGGACTTCCCGAATTCCATCATCGAGATCCTCCGGGTCGTGTGCACCGCGGCGGACGACGACCAGATGACGATCGAGGGCGGCGCCCAGCAAGTGCCTCGTGGTCTGTGGACGCTCCGGCCCGAACGGCTCGCGCACTGGCCGGCCGGCACCTCGCTGGCCGGGCTGCACGGGGGCGCGCCGCGGCCCGCGGCCGTGGGCATCCGGCGCGATGCCGAGGGCTATACGGTGACGGACGCCGACGGGCGCCGGGAGCGGTATCCGGCCGTGGTGTTCAGCCCGCATGTCTGGGCGCTGCTCAATCATGTGGACAGCGATCCGGAGCTGCTTCCGGCCGGCCTGTGGAGCGCCGTCGAACGCACCCACTACATGGGTTCTTCCAAGGTGTTCGTGCTGACGGACCGGCCGTTCTGGCTGGACACCGATCCGGACACCGGCCGGATGGCGATGGGGATGACGCTCACGGACCGGATGCCGCGCAGTGTCTACCTCTTCGACTCGGGCCCGGACCAACCGGGTGTGATGTGCCTGTCCTACACCTGGAACGACGACTCACTGAAGTTCGCCACCTTGTCGGCGGAGCAGCGGCTCGAACTTCTGCTGACCAAACTGGCGGAGATCTATCCGGGGGTGGACATCCGCTCGCACCTCATCAGCGCACCGCTGACGATCACCTGGGAGACGGAGCCGCGGTTCATGGGGGCCTTCAAGGCCAATCTGCCGGGTCACTATCGCTATCAGCGCCGCCTGTTCAGCCACTTCATGCAGCATGAGCTCGCCCCGCGGCATCGCGGCTTCTTCCTGTGCGGTGATGACATCTCGTGGACCGGCGGGTTCGCCGAGGGCGCGGTGACCACGGCGCTGAACGCGGTCTGGGGCGTGGTCAACCACCTCGGTGGCAGCACGGCTCCGGAGAACCCCGGGCCCGGTGATGTCTTCCACGAGATCGCGCCGGTCCGGCTCCCGGAGTAGGCGTGTGGGGTCTTCGGGCCACGTGCGGAGGGCCTGCACCAGGCGGTGCAGGCCCTCGTCGTGTCTCTGCGGTCAGACGGTTCCGGAAGTCGCCGACACCGCTTGGGAGATGGCGGCGATGACGCGGGGCGCCTGGGCGTTCAGGTAGAAGTGCCCGCCGGGGTAGGTCTGCAACTCGAAGCTGCCCATGGTGTGGTCGACCCAGGAGCGGGCCTCGTCGATGCTCACCTTCGGGTCGCTTTCCCCGATCATGGCGTAGACGGGGCAGTTGAGCGGCGGTCCCGGCTGATAGCGGTAGGTCTCGGCGGCCCGGTAGTCGCTGCGGATCGCGGGCAGCACCGCGCGGAGCATCTCCTCGTCGTCCAGCGTCTGGGACTCGGTGCCGTTGAGTGCCTTGATCTCCCGGACCAGTGCGGCGTCGTCGTACAGGTGCGCCGTCTCCTCGCGGTGCCGGGACGGTGCGCGGCGGCCGGAGGCGAACAGGGCCTGGAGGGTGATGTCGCGCTGTTCGAGACGGAGCGCCACCTCGAAGGCGAGGGTGGCGCCCATGCTGTGGCCGAAGATCGCCAGCGGCCGGTCGGTCCAGGGCAGCAGCCGCTCGGTCACCTCGTCGGCGAGGTCCGCGATGTCGTCGAGGCAGGGCTCGGTGCGGCGGTCCTGACGGCCGGGGTACTGCACCGCCAGCACATCGATCGCCGGGGCGAGCGCCCTGGACACCGGGAAGTAGAAGCTGGCCGAGCCGCCGGCGTGGGGCAGGCAGACCAGCCTGGTCGCCGCCTCCGGCGCGGGATGGAACCGTCGGATCCACAGATCCTCATCGGCGTGCGCGTTCACGTGTGCGTCCCCTCAGATTTCCGTACGGGTGAAACCCCTCGCACGACAGTGCTTGCCGGCCGTGCCGTCGGCAACCCCTAACCCTCCGCGGACGCCCCTACGGTAAGGGCGCGAAAACCACGATTTCCGGTCCGCGACAACGGACCGGAAATCGTGGGCGGTGTCATACCCCTGGCAGCGACGTTCGCGAACCGTCACCGACACGGGGGAGGGGCATTCACCGGAGGTCGCCTCACCCACCGTTTCGCGTGGGCTCGGCGTCGCTATTCTCCGCGGCTTTTGGCGGTCTCCACATCAGCCGGGCCGCTCTCCTCGGATTCCGCCTGCTGCTTGGGATCCTTGTAATTCGGGTCGTGCAGTTTGCGCCGCCCGTCCACCTTACGGACCGCCCAAATACTGGTCATGACGGCGAAGAAGGTCAGCGGCCAGCCCATGACGAGCCGGGCGATGCCGAGCCAGGTGGTCTCGTCCATGTTGTAGAGCCACCGCTCCACCGCGAACCGGGAGAAGCTCAGGAAGGACCAGAGCAGCGTCGCCACGTCGTAGTAGAACAGCGACTTGCGGTCCTTGCGCCAGAACGTGCCCTGGAGGTTGGCCGCCGACCAGACCTGGCCGATCAGGGGCCGGCGCACCAGGACGGACAGCAGCAGAATGCTCCCGATACCGACGGTGATCCAGTTGCCCAGCAAGTAGTAGCCCTTGGCCTCGCCGACGAACACGGCGACGCCGGAGGTGATGAGGACGGTGCCGAGCCCGACGAAGGCGGCGGCCAGTTTCTCCTTGCGCAGCAGCTGGAAGATGCCCACCAGGACCGCGGTGCCGATGGAGGCCCAGATCGCCGGCCACATGCTGGTCAGCGCGTTGACCACGATGTAGGTGATGACCGGCAGGATGGTCAGGATGGTGCCGTAGACCCCGCCGATGTACTCCCAGGCGTAGGCCAGCTGGTCCTGGAAATTCTCCGGGACCTTCTTCGGCTCGTCCTTGGCAGCCTTTTCCGGTGCGTCGGTCACGGACGAGGAATGCGACTCGGCCGAGTGGTTCACGTCTCCCCCAGTTGAGAGTCGAAGGGCTGTGCGGCACCCGGGCCCCGCACGAAGAGCAGCTCAGAAGTCACCATCAGGCAGCACCGGCCCGGAGCTGCCGGCTGCCCTGTCGGGGGTGGTCGGCACAGGGGTGCGGCAGGTGGCCGGTGAGTTTTCCGGCCTCGGCTCGGTGGCGCGTATGCGGCCTGGTCACATCGGTGTCGTGCATGGTTCGTTCTCCCCACGAGGCTCTTCAACGTCTCCCATGCTGGCCGGAGATGAGCCTTCAGACATCCCAGCTAGGTCCCAAGAAAGGGTGGAGGTAGCTCTACCCCCCCGGCCGCCTGACGGGCCGCCGGAGGTGTCCGGGACGGCCGCTCGCCCACCACCGGGGCACGGCCGCGTACGCACGGACGATTCACCGCACAGCGCCGGACCATTTCCCCCGGGCCCGGCGAGTTGAGCAGGGGTTTTACGCTGCCCGGCGGGCAATTTTCGGATTATTCATCCGCCGTCGAATTGACGCCCGAAATGGGTAGTGCGCGGACATTTCTTCGCCGGCTCTTCGCCGTGCCACGGGACGTATGGCACGCAATAGCGAACGCCTCCCTAAATGCCTGGCAAAAACATTTGGATCTTGACGTCGCCACTTCTCGCTAATAAGTTCCTGGCCTGTCGCTTGGCAATTACCTTGAGGGGAGCATTCCATGACGGAGATTGACAGCAACGGGTCGGTGCGGGAATTGAGCTTCCCCATGGCCCGGCGCTGCCCCTTCGCTCCGCCACCGGAGTACGAAAGGCTGCGCGCGGACTCCCCGCTGGTGCGGGTGCGGCTGCCGCACGGCGGGACCGCGTGGGTGGTGACCCGGCATGCGGAGGCCCAGCAGCTGTTGACCGACCCACGGGTCAGCTCGGATGCGAACCGGCCCGGCTTCCCCAGCGTCCGGCCGCCCCAGGAGCCGCCGGCCGGCGAGGGCACGGACGGCGCGGAGCCGCTCACCGCCGAGCAGCTCACCGAGCTGGCGGAGATCGCCCAGTTCCACGAGGGCCAGTTCATCAACCTGGATCCGCCCCGGCACGGTCACTACCGGCGCATGCTCATCTCCGAGTTCGGTGCGCGGCGGATGAACGAGCTGCGGCCGGAGGTCCAGCGCATCACCGACCGGCTGGTCGACGACATGCTGGCGAAGGGCTCCCCGGCGGACCTCGTGGAGAATCTCGGGCTGCCGCTCTCCTCGCTGGTCATCTGCCGGTTACTCGGCGTCCCGTACGAGGATCACGAGTACTTCCAGTCCGCGACCAGAACCCTGGTCCAGCTGGACGCCGAGCCCGAGCAGCTCAAGGCGGCGATGGAGGGGCTCATCGACTTCCTCGACGAGCTGGTCAAGGCGGCTGTGCGGGAACCCGGCGACAACCTCATCGGGCGGCTGATCAACGAACAGGTCGGCAGCGGTGAGCTGACCCGTGCGGCGCTGGTGGGCATGGCCTTCCTGCTGCTGACCGCCGGGCACGAGGCGACCGCGAACATGCTTCCGCTGGGCATGCTGACCCTGCTGGAGCATCCGCAGCAGCTGGCCGAACTCCGCGAGAACCCCGCGCTGCTGCCCGGGGCCGTCGATGAGCTGCTGCGGTTTCACTCCGTGTCGGACTGGGCCGCGTTCGACCGGGTAGCCACCGAGGACATCGAGATCGACGGCCGGAAAATCCTGGCCGGTGAGGGGATTTTCGTGCTGAGCGCGTCGGCCAACCGGGACGAGCGGGCCTTCGAGCGCCCCGATACGTTCGACATCCACCGCAAGGCCCGGCACCACATCGCGTTCGGGTACGGGGTGCACCAGTGCATCGGGCAGAATCTGGCCCGCGCCGAGCTGGAGATCGGTCTGGGCACGCTGCTGCGGCGGATTCCCGCTCTGCGGCTCGACAAGCCGATGGATGAACTGCCGTTCAAATACCAGAACTTCGTCTTCGGACTGCATGCGATGCCGGTCCGCTGGTAGCGGGTCCGCCGGTAGCCGCTCCCCCGGTGTCACCGGCCCCCTGAGGGCCGGGGGCCGGTGACCCACCGTGGGGGGCGATCCTTATCTGCCGGCCTCCAGTTCGCTGTCGAGGATGTCGAAGAGTTCCTCGGCGGTGGCGGCTCCCAGGGCGGACTCCTCCGGCCGCTCTTCGGGGCGATGCGTTTCGGTCCATGTGGTGAGCAGACCGCGCAGCCGGGCCGCGACCCCGGCGTACTCCTCGTCGTCCGGGGCGACAGCCGTCAGCTCCGCCTCCAGCCGCCGGATCCCGGCGAACACCGAGGCGGTCCGGTCCGCTTCGCTCCCGATGAGGCGACTGCCCAGGTGCTCCGCGACCGCCTCGGGCGTGGGGTGGTCGAAGACCAGCGTGGACGACAGGGTGACCCCGGTGGCGGCGGTCAGCCGGTTGCGCAGTTCGACCGCGGCCAGCGAATCCAGGCCGAGTTCGAGGAAGCCCCGACCACTGACCACCGCATCCGGGCGGTCGTAGCCGAGGACCTCGGCGACCTGCGCGCGGACCAGGCCCAGCAGGGTGCGCCGCTGCTCCTCGGCGGAGAGTGCCGCCAGCCGGGTGGCCAGGGATTCCGCGGCCGGAACCGGTGCCTGGGCGTCGGCGGCGGGCCGGGACGGGGCCCGGACCACCCCGGCCAGCAGCGCGGGGACGCCGCCGGTGCGGGCCCGCAGCACGGCCTGGTCGATCCGCAGCGGGACCAGGATGGTCTCGGCGGTGGCGAGCGCGGCGTCGAAGAGTGCCAGGCCTTCGGCCGGGGCGAGCGGCGGGAAACCGGACCGGGCGGCCCGGCGCAGACCGGCCTCGCCGAGCCGGCCGGCCATCCCGTCGGCCTCGTCCCACAGCGTCCAGGCCAGTGCGGTCGCCGGGCGGCCGAGGGCGCGACGGTGCCGGGCGAGCGCTTCGAGGAACAGGTTGGCGGCCGCGTAGTTCGCCTGCCCCGCTCCGTCGAGCACGGTGGCGGTGGAGGAGAACAGCACGAACCGGGTGAGTTCCAGGTCCGCGGTCAGTTCGTGCAGCAGCCAGGCCGCGTCCGCCTTGGGCCGGAAGACGCCGTCGAAGCGCTGTGGGGTCAGCGAGGTGAGGACTCCGTCGTCGAGCACCCCGGCGGCGTGCACCACGGCGCGTAGCGGATGCGCGGCGGGGATCCCGGCGAGCAGCCCGGCCAGGGCCGCACGGTCGGAGGCATCGCAGGCGGCCACGGTCACGGTGGCGCCGAGCGCGATCAGTTCGGTGCGCAGGTCCGCCGCGCCCGGTGCGTCCGGTCCCCGGCGGCTGACCAACAGCAGATGCCGCACCCCGTGCGCGCTGACGAGGTGCCGGGCGACCAGTGCGCCGAGCCCGCCGGTGCCGCCGGTGATCAGCACGGTGCCTTCCGGGTCCCATTCCGCGCCGGTGTCGGGTGGGGTGACCCGGACCAGCCGCGGAAGACGCAACTGGCCGTCTCTTAGGGCAAGTTCGGGCTCGTCGCTGGCCAGTGCACCGGCCACGGACGGGCCGGAGGTCGTCCAGGAATCCACGTCGAGCAGGGTGATCCGGTCCGGGTGTTCGGCCTGCGCCGAGCGCACCAGGCCCCGGACCACCGAGGCGGCGAAGTCATCGCCCTCGGTCACCAGGGCGAGCCGGGAGCCGGCGAACCGCTCGTCTTCGAGCCAGGACCGCAGCACTGCGAGGACGCGGTGCGCGGTGTGGCGGGCGGCCTCGGGCGGCACGTCCTCGGCGGAGGCACAGGGCACCACCAGGAGGTCCGGTACGTCCATGGCGGACAGCTCGGTGTGACACCGCAGGCGGGCTCCGCCGGATCGCAGCGCGCGGCCGAGGGGGCCGTCGCCGTCGCCCAGCAGCGCCCAGTCACCGTCCGGTGTGCCCGGGGTGGCCACCGTGCTCCAGTCCGGCCGGAACAGCGACTGCGCCACCACGCCCTTCCGGGCCGCCGCGGTCTGTTCGGCGGCGACCGGCCGGGAGACCAGGGAGCGCACCGAGGCGACCGGGGCGCCCATGGTGTCGGCGAGGTCCAGGGCTACCGCATGGTCCCCCGCGGCGGACAGCCGCACCCGCAGCGCCTTCGCGCCGACGGCCCGCAGGGTCACCCCGGCCCAGGCGAACGGCACCCAGGGCCGCCCGTCCCGTGGGACGAACTCCCCCAGGTCCAGGGCGTGCAGGGCCGCGTCGAGGAGCGCCGGGGACAGCGCGAAGTCCGCACTGCCGGCCCTCTCGGGCAGGGCGACCTCGGCGAACACCTCCGCGCCACGGCGCCAGGCGGCGCGCAGGCCCTGGAACTCCGGCCCGTAGTCGTAACCGCGCTGTGCCATACCGTCGTAGAGCCCGTCGAGAGCGACCGGTTCGGCCTCGGACGGCGGCCAGACGCTCAGGTCGGGACCGTCGTGGTCCGGGGTGGTGGCGGTGAGCCGGCCGGTGGCGTGCCGGGTCCAGGGCACCTCGGCCGGATCGTGCTCGGCGCGGGAGGACACCAGGACCTCGCGGTCGCCCTGTGCGTCCGGTGCGGCCACCTCGACCTGGAGCCGTAGCGCACCGGTTTCCGGTAGCACCAGCGGGCTCTCCAGGGTCAGTTCGGCCAGGACGGGGCAGCCCGTGCGGTCGCCGGCGTGCAGTGCGAGGTCGACGAAGGCGGTGCCCGGCAGGAGGACGGCGCCGTTGATGGCGTGGTCGGCCAGCCAGGGGTGGGAGCGCAGGGAGAGGCGGCCGGTGTAGGAGCGGGTGTCCGCCTGTGCGGACTCGATCACCGCGCCGAGCAGCGGATGTCCGGCGTCGGCCTGGCCGAGCGCGGCCGGGTCCAGCTCCTGGGCCCCGGCGTCCAGCCAGAACCGCCGCCGCTGGAAGGCATAGGTGGGCAGGTCCACCGGGTGGCCGGGACCGCCGTGGAACGCGGCCCAGTTCACCTCCGCGCCGTGCGCCCAGGCAGCGGCCAGGGCACCGGTGACCTCGCGGGTCTCCGCGCGGTCGCGACGGAGGGTGGGCAGGAACACCGGCCGGTCCTCGCCGGGCACACAGTCCGGTGCCATCGCGGACAGCACGGCGTCCGGCCCCACTTCGAGGAAGGTGCGTACCCCGTTGTCCGCCAGCGCGCGGATTCCGTCGGCGAACCGTACGGCGCCGCGGACATGGTCCACCCAGTAGTCCAGTGCGCAGAGTTCCCCGGCGGTGGCGATCCGGCCGGTGAGGTTGGAGACCACCGGAATCTTCGGCGGCTCGTAGGACATCACCCGGGCCACCCAGCGGAAGCTGTCCAGCATCGGCTGCATCCGCGGGGAGTGGAAGGCGTGGCTCACCCGCAGCCGCTGGGTCTTGTGGCCGCGCGCGGCGAGGGTGGCGGCGATCTCGGTGACGGCGTCCGTGTCCCCGGAGAGCACCACCGAGGCCGGCCCGTTGACCGCGGCTAGGCCCACCCGGCCCTCGCATCGGCCGAGTTCGGCGGTGACCTCCTCCTCGGTGGCGCGTACGGACACCATCGCGCCGCCGGGCGGGAGTTCCTGCATCAGCCGGCCGCGGGCGGCGACCAGGGCGGCCGCGTCGGACAGTGACCACACCCCGGCCACATAGGCGGCGGTGACCTCGCCGAGGGAGTGGCCGAGCAGGAAGTCCGGCCGCAGCCCCCAGGACTCCAGCAGCCGGAACAGCGCGGCCTCCAGGGCGAACAGCGCTGACTGGGCGTACACCGTCTGGTCCAGCAAGGCGGCCTCGGGGCTGTCCGGTTCCGCCCACACCACGGCACGCAGCGGGCCGGGCAGATGGACGTCCAGCTCGGCGCAGATCTCGTCCCAGGCGCGGGCGAACACCGGGTGGGCGGCGTACAGTTCGCGGCCCATCCCGAGCCGCTGGGCGCCCTGTCCGGTGAACAGCACTGCGACCGCACTGGGCCCGGCCTGGCCTTGGCGGACCCCCGGTCCCGGCGCGCCTGCGGCCAGGGTGTCGAGGTCGCGGGTGAGCTCCTCCCGGTCGGCGGCGACCAGTACCGCCCGGTGTTCCAGCTGTGCCCGGGTGGTGGCCAGTGCGTGGCCGACATCGGTGAGGGCCGGCTCGGGGTGCGCGTCGAGGAAGGACTTCAGCCGGGTGGCCTGCGCCCGCAGGGCGTCGGGGGTGCGCGCGGAGAGCGGCAGCGCGAGGAGTGGGGGGTGTGCGGTGGCGGGCGGCAGCTCGGGGGCGGGCGGGGCCTGTTCCAGGATGAGGTGCGCGTTGGTGCCGCTGAAGCCGAACGAGGAGACGCCGGCCCGGCGCGGACGCTCCGTGCGCGGCCAGGGCCGTGGCTCGGTGAGCAGTGCGGCCTTGCCCTGCGTCCAGTCGACATGCGGGGTGGGCTCGGTGACATGCAGGGTTCGCGGCAGCAGTTCCTGCCGCATTGCCATGATCATTTTGATGATGCCGGCGGCACCGGCGGCGGCCTGGGTGTGGCCCAGGTTGGATTTGACCGAGCCCAGCCACAGCGGTTCGGTACGTCCGGTGCCATAGGCGGCGATCAGGGACTGCGCCTCGATCGGGTCGCCGAGCCGGGTGCCGGTGCCGTGCGCCTCCACCGCGTCGACCTGGTGCGGGTCCAGTCCGGCGGCGTCCAGGGCCTGGCGGATCACCCGTTGCTGGGCGGGGCCGTTGGGCGCCGTGAGGCCGTTGGAGGCGCCGTCGGAGTTGACCGCCGAGCCGCGGACCAGGGCGAGTACGGGATGCCCGGCGCGGCGGGCGTCGGAGAGCCGCTCCACGACCAGGACGCCGACGCCCTCGGACCAGCCGGTGCCGTCCGCGTCGGCCGAGAAGGGCTTGCACCGGCCGTCCGGGGCGAGGCCGCGCTGCCGGGAGAAGGACAGGAAGGTGCCGGGTGCGGCCATGACGGCCACCCCGCCGGCCAGCGCCACCGAGCACTCCCCCTGCCGCAGTGCCTGGCAGGCCAGATGCAGCGCGACCAGCGAACCCGAACAGGCGGTGTCCACCGTCATCGTGGGGCCTTCCAGGCCCAGGGCGTAGGCGACCCGGCCGGCGATGACGCTGGTGGTGTTGCCGGTGGAGAGATGGCCCTCCAGCCCGCCGGCCCGGGTCAGCCGGGGCCCGTACTCCTGTGGCTCGGCGCCGAGGAAGACGCCGGCGCGGCTGCCGCGCAGCGCGGTCGGGTCGATACCGGCCCGCTCCAGCGCCTCCCACGAGGTTTCCAGTACGAGCCGCTGCTGCGGGTCCATCGCCTGCGCCTCACGCGGGCCGATCCCGAAGAACTCCGCGTCGAAATCCGCCGCGTCGTGCAGGAATCCGCCGCGGCGCACGTACGTCTTGCCCGGGGCGTCCGGGTCCGGGTCGTACAGGGTCTCCGGATCCCAGCCGCGGTCCTCGGGCAGCCCGGAGAGGACCTCGCCGCCCTCGGCGACCAGCCGCCACAGCTGTTCCGGGCTGCCGATGCCGCCGGGGTAGCGGCAGCCGATCCCGACGATGGCGATCGGGTCCGCGTCGTCGGCCCCGTCCCTCTGCCCCGTGGGCTCGGCGGTGGTCTCCGTGCCGTCCCCGGCGTCCGCACCATCCGCACCGAAAAGTCCGGCGCGCAGCTGCCGGGCCAGCCGCACCGGGGTCGGATAGTCGAAGGCCACGGTGACCGGGAGCGGCAGTCCGGTGGCCGCCACCAGCCGGACATGCAGATCGGCCGCGGTGAGCGAGTCGAATCCGAGGTCGGTGAAGGGGCGGTCCGGGGCCAGGTCCCGCGGTGCGTCGTCGGGCCGGACCCGGCGCAGCGCCCCGAGGGCGTGGTGGCACACCAGATCCAGCAGCGCCCGTTCCTGCTCGGGCCGGGACAGCCCGGTCAACTTCTGGATCAGTGAGGGGTTTTCGTCGAGGGCATTCATACGCGGACTCCGACCGAGGGCCTGTGGATCAGGTGAGCGTGTGGTACTCCGCGCAGTCCTGGAGGACGGCGACCGGGGGGTGGAAGGTGTTCATCGGCTTCTTCCGGTCGAACGTGCCGGAGTGCGCGTACGCCACCAGGACGCCGTCCCGCTGCCGGACGAGCAGATCGGGCCTGCCGTCCAGGTCGATATCGGTCACCGCGAGCGCGTCCTCCAGCGGGTTCCAGTCCGCGCCGAGGTTGCCGACGGTGTACCAGGTGCCCTGGCCGGCTCCGTCGCCGAGGAAGCCGTCCGGTCCGGGCGGGAATTCGTAGACGCACAGATCGCCGTTGTCGCGCAGGATCAGCAGATCGAGCCGGCCGGTGCCGGTCACATCGGCCATACCGAAGGGGAAGTCGGTGGGTTCGGTGACGGTCAGCCGCTGGGGCGTCTTGTCGAAGGTGTCGTTCTCCACCACGTTGCCGGTGTTGCGGAACCAGTCCACATGACCGAGTTCGCTCTCCCGGCCGAAGGTGTCGTCCTTGCCGTCCCCGCTGACGTCGGCGACGCCGATGCTCTCCCAGATCCGGTCGTCGTCGCGGCGGCCGGACATCCGGATCGGCTCGCTGAGGGTGTGCAGGCCGTTGAGGCCGCCCTTGTTCTCGTAGAGGTAGACCCCGTGCGGATGGTCGGTGTTGACGGATTCCTCGCTGCCGGCGAGGACACTGGCCAGGCCGTTGCCGCGGATGTCGATGGTCCGGATGATCAGGTGCTTCTCCCAGCTGAAGTCCGTACCGATCGTCACCGGGTCGAGAAAGGTGCGGGTGCCGTCGAACTTTCCGCTGTGCGGGAAGACCAGCAGTTCACCGCTGGTGTCGTGGCGAACGAGCAGATCCCGCTTCCCGTCGCCGTTGAAGGATTTGCAATGGCCGTTCATGATCATCGCCGGCATGTGTCCACTCTCCTCGGTCAGCCGATCGTGTGCCTGGTGGCGCGGGTACCCGGGGGTCAGTCGGTACCGGGATCCACCCCGCGGGACCGCAGGAACGCGGCGAGCCCCAGAGGGGTGGGCAGTGCGAAGAATTCGGCGAGGCGGATCTCCGCTCCGAAGGACTCCTGGATCCGCTGCACCAGCAGCGCGGCGAGCAGGGAATGCCCGCCCAGGACGAAGAAGTTCGCGTCGGCGGTGACGTCCTCCCGGCCGAGCAGCTCGCGGAACAGCGAGAGCAGCGCGTCGACCAGCGCATCCTCGTGGTGTTCCGCCGCCGCGCCGTGGCCGGCCGCGGCGCGGCGGGCGGTGGCCAGCCGGGTGAGGTGCGGGTGGTCCACCTTCTCGTTGGCGTTGGTGGGGAGTTCATCGGTGAGCACGAAGTCGTGCGGCACCGCGGACGAGGGCAGCTTCGCCCTGGCGTGTTCCCACAGCCGCTCGGTGAGGCCCTCGGTGGGGTGGGCCACCACGAAGGCCACCAGCACGGCGTCCGCGCTGAGATCGCCGACGGTGACCACGGCGGCGTCCGTCACCTCGGGGTGCTCCCGCAACACGGCCTCGATCTCGGCGAGTTCCAGGCGGTTGCCGCGGAGTTTGATCTGTCGGTCCACCCGGCCGAGCACCTCCAGTGTTCCGTTGTCCCGCCAGCGGGCCAGGTCCCCGGTGCGGTAGAAGCGCCCGTACTCGGGGTGCTCGCCGAACCGTTCGGCGGTGAGTTCCGGGCGGTCGTGGTAGCCGATCGCGACTCCGGCGCCCGCGAGGCACAGTTCGCCGTGCACGCCGAGCGGGAGTTCCCGGCCGCCCGGATCCAGGACGAAGGCGGTGGTGTTCCGCAGTGGGGTGCCGGCGTGCACCGTCCCGTCACCGGCGTCGAGCCTGCCCGCGGTGGACCAGATGGTGGCCTCGGTGGGGCCGTAGACATTGCGGACCTCACCGGCCGTCGCCAGCAGTCGCGCCGCCAGGTCGGCGGGGAGCGCCTCGCCGCCGCACAGCACCCGCCGCCCGGACAGCTGGTCGCCCACCTGGTCGAGTACGGTCCGCCAGGTGGTGGGGGTGGCCTGCACGATGCCCACGTCGTGCCGGACCAGCAGGTCCCGCAGCACGGTGCCGTTCACCCGGGCCTCGTCGGGGGCGACGGCCAGCCGTCCGCCGGCGGCCAGCGGGAGGAACAGCTCCAGCGCGGAGATGTCGAAGGCGAAGGTGGTCATCCACAGCGTGGTATCGCCGGGGCCGGGCGCGAGCTCGTCGAGGAAGTGCCGGACGAGGTTGGCCAGGTTGCCGTGCGAGACCTTGGTGCCCTTGGGGCGGCCGGTGGAACCGGAGGTGTAGATGAGATACGCGCAGGCCGCGGGGTCGGGGTCCGCCGGGAGATCGGCGGTGGCGCCCTCCGCGGCGCGCAGACCGGCCATGACCAGGCGTGGGGTGCCGTCGGGCAGGGTGACCGTGTCACCGGCCAGTACGGCACGGGCGCCGGAATCCGCGAGCTGGTAGGCGATCCGGTCCGCGGGATGATCGGGGTCGACCGGGAGGTAGGCACCGCCGGCCAGCCAGACTCCCAGGGCCGCGGCGGCGAGTTCGGGTCCGCGGCGGGCGGCCACCGCGACCACATCGCCCGCGGTCACCCCGGCGGCGCTCAGCAGCTCCCGGGTGTCCGCGGCCGCCTGCCACAGCTCGGCGTAGGTCACGTTCCGGTCGCCGTGCGCGACGGCGACCGCGTCCGGGGCGGCGGCCGCCCGTTCGGCGACGGTGCGCAGCACGGACGGGGTCGGTGCGTCGGTGGCGGTGCGGTTGGCCGCGGCGATGACCGTACGGTCCCGCTCCGACCACGCGGACAGTTCGCCGACGGGCCGGTCCGGTTCGGCACCGGCCGCGACCAGCAGCGCGTCATAGCGCTGGAGCAGGAGGGCGACATCGGCCCGCCGGTGGGACTCGACCCCGTACAGCGCCTCGACGGTGATGCGGTCCGGCTCCGAGAGGATGTCGAATTCGAGGTTCATCCGGCTGTAGCCGTTGCGGACCATCAGGGCCCGCGCCGGGAGCCCGCCGATGGTCGTCGCGTCGGAGAGCCCGCCCGGCAGGTAGTTGAACATATGCCGGAACAGCGTGGTGCTCCATGCGGAGTTGACCCGCGGGATCTCCGGCAGCAGCAGGTCCACATGCACATCGACATGGGAGACCGCCTCCAGGAACACGTCCCGGGCCTGCCGCACCAGGGCGCGGAAGCTCTGTGCCGGGTCGGTCCGGACGCGCAGCGCCAGGATGTTCACGTAGTAGCCGATGGCACCGGCGGCCTGCTGCCCGCGGATGTCGGCGGGCGAGCCGATCACGATGTCCGGCCCGGCGCCATGCCGGGCGAGCAGCAGGTAGTAGGCGGCGAGCAGGATGACGGGTTCGGAGGCGCGCAGTTCCCTGCGCAGCCGGCGGACGACGTCCCGGGCCTCGTCGGAGAGGTCGTGCGCGACGGTGGCCCCCTTCAGGGTGGTCTCCGCACTCCCCTGCCGGTCCATCCACAGATCCAGCGCACCCGCGTCGAAGCCGCTCAGATGGTCGCGCCAGAACTGGAAGCTCTCCGGGCGCGGTTCGTCGGCGGCGACCGCCGCGACCGGCACGACCGCCTCGCCGGAGAGATCCTTCCCGGCGAGGACCGCGTCGTAGAGCCGGGTGAGTTCACCCATCACGATCTGCGCGGATGCCACATCGAACACCAGGTGGTGGGCCACGACGCAGAGCACATCGCCCTCGGGCGCCTCGACCTGGCAGATCCGCAGCATGGGACGGCCGTTGAACTTGAACGGGCGGGCGGCGAGCGCGGTGAGATCGTCCGCCAGCCCGTCCGCGGTGGACCGGCTCACCTCGATGTCGATCGGGGCGTCCTGCGGGGGCAGGATCGCCTTGCGCAGCCCGGCGCCCTCGTCATGGAAGACGGTGCGCAGCACCTCGTGCTTGCGCAGGAGCCGGGTGGCGGCCTCGCGCAGGGCCGTGGTCCGCAGCCGGCCGGCCACCTGGATGGCGGCAGGGATGTTGTTCACCCCGCTGTCCGGGACCAGCTTGTCGAGCAGCCACAGCGCCTCCTCTTTCTGACTGGCCCGGGAGAGCGGCGTGCTCCTTGGCTGCATGCGCGAGTTCCTTTCGACGAGCTGGGGTGAGGGCCGTCAGCTCAGCAGGCCGGTGACCGTGGTGGCGACGTCGGGCGTGCGCAGCAGATCGGCGTGCTCGACGGGGAAGCGGATCTCCTTGGCCACCCGGGCGGCCCGGTCGCCTTCGGACAGCGTGTTGAGTCCGCTGGTGGGGGTCGCGGAGGTCATCGCGGTCAGCGACTTCCAGCCGGCCGTCGGGTCGAGGTCGCTGCCCCGTACGAAGAAGTGCAGGAACAGGCCGAAGGTGGCGACGAATTCCTCGCTGCGCTTGGCGTCCAGGCCCACCCGCGCGAAGGCCGCGCCGCCGACCTCCCGGAAGATCTCCAGCAGCCGCTCACCGAACTTCTTGATGTCGCCCTCGTCGGTCAGTGCCTGGCCGGCGGCCTGCTGGGCGTGCGCGATCTCCTCCGGCTTCAGCAGCCCGGACATCCCCTCCATGGTGGTCAGGAAGTGGTGGCAGACCACATCCCGCCGGGGCAGCTCGGGGTCGAAGCCGATGAGGACGGGCGGCTCGCCCTGGCTGCGCCCGATGCGCTCGGCCAGCGCCGCCGCGTACACCGCTCCGACGCAGTAGCCCATGACCGCCCGGACCGGCCGGCCGTCCCGGAGCACGTCCTGCGCCCAGCGTTCGACGTAGTCGGCGCCGGTCATTCCGGCGTCCTCCTCCGGGGCGGGCGGCAGTGTCTCCCAGAGCGAGAATTGCGGATGGGCGAGCGCGACGAATTCCGGAAAACCTGCCTGCGGCCTTCCGGTCACCGCGAAATCGACCGCGAGTACCAGATCCTTTCCGTCCGAAGTCAACGTTTTCCACGAGCCGGGAACTGCCATGTGGATTCACTCTCCGAGCTGAGCGTGTCGGTGCACGCAGCGTATGGGCCGTCCCAGTGGCCGGAACACCCCTAAGGAACCCCTTAGTACCCCGAACCGGCCCAGGGGGAAGGCCGGTTCGCCGGACGGGACGGGCCCGTCCGGCGAGGACCTGAACAACACCCGGGCGGGGTCAGGCGAGTTCGGATTCCAGGAACTCGACGACCGCGTGGGGGGTCGGATAATCGTAGACAAGCGCGGCGGGCAGCGACAGTCCGGTGATGCGGTTCAGCGCATTACGGAATTCGACCGCGGACAGCGAATTGAATCCGGCATCGAGGAAATCGAGGTCGGGTTCGACCGCTGCCGCGCTTTCGTGTCCCAGTGCCCGGGCCGCCACACCGCAGGCGATTTCCAGCAGGGTTTCCTGCCGGCCCGCCGCGTCCAGCTCCTTCAGATAGGCCCGCAGTGCCTCCGGGTCCACCTCGTCCCCGGTGTCCGCCGCGGGCTCCTGGGCGGGCCGGCGCACCTCGGGCAGGGCGCGCAGCAGCGAACCGGTCCGGGTGACCGCGAGTTCCGCCCAGTCCGCCTCGGCGACCGTGACGGTCTGCTCGCCGCACTCGACCGCCCGGGCGAACACGCCCTCCGGGGAGGACGCGCCGTCCCAGCAGAGCACTGTCCCGCTGAGCCCTTCGGCCCGGCGCCGGCGCACCAGCTCCTCGCGGTACGCGCCCGCCGCGGTGACCGCGGCCTGCGATGGATCGCCCCAGGTGCTCGCCGCCGGGGCGAGCAGGACGAACGCGGCGGCGTCGCGGGCGAGTTCGTGCAGATTCTCGGACTCGCGCACGGCCCGCTCCAGCACCTGGCCGAACTGCGCGACGGTGGCGGAGCCGACCGGCTGGTCCTCGGCGCTGCCGATGCCGTGCACGACGGTGCTCAGCGGATGCTGCGCGGGGACGCGGCCCAGCAGCCGGGCCACCGCCTCGCGGTCGTTCAGTGCCTCGTCGATGACGGTCACCGGGACGCCGAGGGACTCCCCCGCGAGCGCCGGGGGCACCAGCAGATGTGCGGCGCCGTTGCGGGCCAGCCAGCGGGCGACCGGCGCGCCGGCGGCGCCCAGTTCACCGGCGAGCAGCACGGTGCCGTTGGGACGCCAGGGCCGGTGGGCGGCGCCCCGGCCCGCGTGGCCGAGGCGGCGGGCGAACACCCCGGAGGGGCGCAGAGCCAGTTCGTCCTCGCCCTCGGCGTCGGCCAGCAGCTGGGCCAGCCAGGCACCTTGACGGGCGTCCAGGGTGTCCGGGAGATCGATCAGACCGCCCCGGTGTCCGGTCCGGGCCGCGGCGACCGCCCGGCCGAGACCCCACACGAGCGCCGCTGCCGTTCCGACCGTACGTCCCGTACGGGTCAGCGAGACCGCGCCCCGGGTCAGGCACCACAGCGGCGCTCCCGGCGCCGCGTCGTCGAGCGCCTGGGTCAGTGTCATCGTCCCGGCCACGCCGGACGGCACCGACGGGTGCTCCGGATGCGGCTGCTCGTCCAGCGCCCACAGGGAGACCACTCCGGCGACTCCGGCCGGGAGTCCGGCGAGCAGTCCGGTCAGCCGTTCCCGGTCGGCGTCCGCGCCCGTCACGGTGAGCTGCCGCACCTCGGCGCCGTGCGCCCGCAGCGCCTCGGCGACCGACCGTGCGAAGTCCCCTTCCATGTGCTGCTCCGGGACGAGCAACGCCCAGGTGCCGGACAGATCGGCCGTGGACAGTTCGCTGACCGCGTGCCAGTCGGCCCGGTAGCGCGTGCCGTCCGCCGCGGACTCGCCGCGGCGGAGGGCGGACAGGGCCGGGAGCAACGCGCTGAGCGGCTGGTTCTCGTCGAGGTCCAGGGTGCGCAGCAGGGCGCCCAGGTCCTGCTGTTCCACCAGCTCCCAGAAGCGGGACTCGACCGGGTCCGATGCGTCCGGGCGGCTTTCACCGGCCGGGCCGTCGGCCTCGGGCCAGAACCGCTGCCGCTGGAAGGCGTAGGTCGGCAGGGCGACCCGGTGGCCACCGCCGTACAGCGGGAGCCAGTCCACGGCCGCGCCGCGGACATAAGCACCGGCCAGGGCCTGGAGCAGCGCCTCGGCCTCCGCCCGGTCCTTGCGCAGCGCGGGCAGGAACTCCCCACCGGGCAGGCTCTCTTGACCCATGGCGCTGAGCACTCCGCCGGGGCCGAGTTCGAGGAAGGTGTCCAGCCCCTCGGTGTGCAGCGCCTGCATGCCGTCGTGGAAGCGCACGGCTTCCCGGATGTGCCGGACCCAGTAGCCGGGGTCGCACAGCTGGTCCGGCTCGGCGAGCCGGCCGGTCAGGTTGGATACCACGGGAAGGCGCGGTGCGGCGTAGGTCAGGCTTTCGGCGACGGTGCGGAACTCGTCCAGGACGGGGTCCATCAGGGGCGAGTGGAACGCATGGCTGACCCGGAGCTGTTTGGTGCGGTACCCCTTGTCCGCCAGGGTCGCGGCGAGTGCGGTCACCGGGGCCTCGGCGCCGGAGAGCACCACGGCCTCCGGCCCGTTCACCGCGGCGATGCTCACCTGGCCGGAGAGCAGCGGAAGCACCACGTCCTCAGGGGCCCGTACGGCGACCATCACGCCGCCGGCGGGCAGGCTCTGCATGAGCCGGCCACGGGCCGCGACCAGCTTCGCCGCGTCCGCGAGCGACCAGACGCCCGCGAGATGGGCCGCGGTGACCTCACCGATGGAGTGGCCCAGCAGAGCGTCCGGGACCACACCCAGGGACTCCACCAGCCGGAACAGCGCCACCTCGACGGCGAACAGCGCGGCCTGGGCGTACTGGGTCTGATCCAGCAGGGCCGCCTCGGGGGTGTCCGGTGCGGCCCACACCACCTCGCGCAACGGCCGGGGCAGCAGGGCGTCGAAGGCCGCGCACACCTCGTCCCAGGCGCGGGCGAACACCGGGTGGGCCGCGTGGAGTTCCCGGCCCATCCCGAGCCGCTGGGCACCCTGACCGGTGAAGAGCACCCCGGTCCGGCCCTCCCCGGCGACCCCGGAGACCACACCCGCCGGATGCGTCCCCGCGGCCAGCGCCCGGGCGCCGGTGAGCAGTGCCTCCCGGTCCCCGACCAGCACGGCCCGGTGCCGTAGGGCGGACCGGGTCGACACCAGGGAGAAGCCCACGTCCACCGGGTCCGGGTCGCCCTCGGCGAGGGCGGCCAGCCGTCCGGCCTGGGCCCGCAGGGCCTGGGCCGAGTGTGCGGAGAGCACCCACGGCAGCACCGCGGGAGCCGGCCCGGTGCCGGCGGCATCCGGGGTACGGGCCGCCGAGGGCTGTTCCAGGATCAGATGCGCGTTGGTGCCGCTGATCCCGAACGAGGAGACCGCGGCCCGCCTGGGCTGTCCGGTCTCCGGCCACTCGCGGGCCTCGGTGAGCAGTTCGACCGCGCCGGACTCCCAGTCCACGTGGGTGGAGGGCCGGTCCACGTGCAGCGTCCGGGGCAGTACGCCGTGCTGCATGGCGAGGACCATCTTCATCACCCCGGCCACACCGGCCGCGGCCTGGGTGTGCCCGATGTTGGACTTGATCGAGCCGAGCCACATCGGGTGGTCCTCGGGCCGGTCCTGCCCGTAGGTCGCCAGCAGGGCCTGTGCCTCGATGGGGTCACCGAGGGTGGTGCCGGTGCCGTGCGCCTCCACCGCGTCGATCTGGTCGGCGTTCAGCCGGGCGTTGGCCAGGGCCTGGCGGATCAGCCGCTGCTGGGACGGGCCGTTCGGCGCGGTCATCCCGTTGGAGGCGCCGTCCTGGTTCACCGCGGAACCCCGCACCACGGCGAGGACCGGGTGCCCGTTGCGCACCGCGTCGGACAGTCGCTCGACGAGCAGGACGCCCGCTCCCTCGGCCCAGCCGGCGCCGTCGGCCGCGTCCGCGAAGGACTTGCACCGGCCGTCCGGGGCGAGCCCGCGCTGCCGGGAGAAGTCGATGAAGGTGCCCGGCGTCGCCATCACCGACACCCCGCCGGCCAGGGCGAGGGAGCACTCCCCCTGCCGCAGGGCCTGTACCGCGAGATGCAGGGCGACCAGCGAGGACGAACAGGCCGTGTCCACGGTGACGGCGGGGCCCTCCAGGCCGAAGGTGTAGGAGATCCGGCCGGAGACGGCGCCACCGGCGACGCCGACGCCCACATAGCCGTCGAGCTGTTCGGACGCGGCGGTCAGCATGCCGTAGTCGTTGTACATCACCCCGGCGAACACACCGGTGCCGCTGCCCTTCAGCGCCGCCGGGTCGATTCCGGCGCGCTCGAAGGTCTCCCAGGAGGTCTCCAGCAGCAGCCGCTGCTGCGGGTCCATCGCCAGGGCCTCCTTCGGGCTGATCCCGAAGAAGCCGGCGTCGAACCGCGCCGCGTCGTAGAGGAATCCGCCCTCGGTGCAGTAGCTGGTGCCCGGGTGGTCCGGGTCCGGGTCGAAGAGGCGCTCCATGTCCCAGCCCCGGTCCGCGGGGAAGGCGGACACCGCGTCCGTGCCGCTGGTCAGCAGCTGCCAGAGCTTCTCCGGCGAGTCGACGCCACCGGGGTAGCGACAGCTCATCCCGATGATGGCGATCGGCTCGTCGGCGCGGACGGCGGCGGGTGCACCGGCCGTGGTGCCGGCGGCCGCGCCCAGCAGTTCGTCCCGGACGAACCCGGCGAGCTCCACCGGGGTCGGATAGTCGAACACCAGGGTCGCGGGCAGCCGGAGGCCGACCGCCGCGCCGAGCCGGTTGCGCAGCTCGACGGCGGTCAGCGAGTCGAAGCCGATCTCCTTGAACGGCCGGGCGGATTCCACGGATTGCGGACCGGCGTAGCCGAGCACGGCCGCGACCTGGGCGCGGACCAGATCGAGCAGGGTGCGGTCCCGTTCCGCTGCGGACATCCCGGTCAGGCGCTCGCGCAGTTCGGAGGTGGCGGCGGCGCCGCTGTCCACCTGCCGTCGGCCGGGCATCCGGACCAGGCCGCGCAGCAGCTCGGGCACCATCCCGGAACCGGCCTGCTGCCGCAGTGCGGCGAGGTCGAGGCGGGCGGGGACCAGCAGGGCGTCCCCCGCGGCGCGGGCCGCGTCGAACAGTGCGACGCCCTGCGCCGTGGACAGTCCGGTCATGCCGGAGCGGGACATCCGGGCGAGCGCGGCCTCGTCCAGTGCCTCGGTCAGACCGCTCGCCTCCGTCCAGCGGCCCCAGGCCAGGGAGAGCGCGGGCAGCCCGGCGGCCCGCCGGTGTGCGGCGAGGGCGTCGACGAAGGCGTTGGCCGCAGCGTAGTTGGCCTGCCCGGAGCCGCCGAGGACACCGGCGGCGGAGGAGAACACCACGAAGGCCGCCAGGTCGAGGTCCCGGGTCAGCTCGTGCAGATGCCAGGCGGCGTCCACCTTGGGCCGCATCACCGCGTCCAGGCGTTCCTGGTTCAGCGACTCCAGCACCCCGTCGTCCAGGGTGCCGGCGGCGCTGATCACGCCGGTCAGCGGACGGTCGGCGGGGATCGCGGCGAGCAGTGCGCGCAGCGCCGTACGGTCGGCCGCGTCGCAGGCGGCGATCTCCACTTCGGCGCCGAGTTCGCGTAGTTCGGCCGTCAGCGCGGCCGCGCCCTTGGCCGTGCTGCCGCTGCGGCTGGTCAGCAGGAGGTGCCGGACGCCGTGCTCGGTCACCAGATGACGGGCGAACAGCGCGCCCAGGGTTCCGGTGCCGCCGGTGATCAGTACGGTGCCGCCGGGGGCGAACTCGGGTGCGGTGGCGGCGGATACGGCCATCCTGGCCAGCCGCGGCAGCCGGATCTCCCCGGCCCGCAGGGCGAGCTGGTCCGCGCCGAGGGCCAGCGCGGCGGGCAGGGCACGGGCGGAGGTCTCCAGCCCGTCGGAGTCCAGGAGGACGAACCGGCCGGGGTGTTCGGACTGGGCGGTGCGCAGCAGGCCCCAGACCGGGGCGTGCACCAGGTCCGTCAGGTCCGCCCCGGGCTCGGTGGCCACCGCGCCCTGGGTGGCGATCACCAGCCGGGCGTCGGCGAACCGCTCCTCGGCCAGCCAGTCCTGGGCGAGCGTGAGCAGTCGGCCGGTAGCCTCCCGGACCGCCACGGTGACCTCGGGGGCCTCCGGCGGGGCGCAGGAGACGAGCACGGCGTCGGGGACCGGCGCACCGGCGTCCATGGCGCGGAGCAGCGCGGCCAGTTCCGGGTACTCGTCGACCCGGGAGCCGGCCGCTTCGAGTGCCGCACGGTGGTACGGCCCGGCCGCGCCGAGCAGGGCGACCGTCCCGGCGGGGGTTTCCGCCGGGACCGGCGCCGGGGTCCAGTCGACGCGGAAGAGCGCGTCGTGGAAGGTGGGGCCGGTGGCGTCGAGCGTGTCGGAGGTCAGTTGACGCAGCGTCAGGGAAGCCACCGAGGCGACCGGGGCTCCGGTGGCGTCCGCGACGGTCACCGCGAGCGCGTTCGGGCCGGTCGGGGACAGCCGGACCCGCACGGTGCCGGCGCCCGCGGCGTGCAGGCGCACTCCGGACCAGGCGAACGGCAGCCACGGCCGGTCCCCGCTCCCGTCCTCGACGAACCCGCCGAGGGCGAGCGGGTGCAGGGCCGCGTCCAGCAGCGCGGGATGCAGTCCGAACGCGGCGCCCTCGTCCT
>Ga0207426_1000525_pt1 | contig 55617 bp, 47 predicted proteins | sample AraplaMF_Cvi_mMS_FD_184265 | JGI IMG/M metagenome (GOLD analysis project Ga0207426, IMG submission 184265) | Arabidopsis root microbial communities from the University of North Carolina, USA - plate scrape MF_Cvi_mMS (SPAdes) (version 2) | ecosystem: Host-associated > Plants > Roots > Endosphere...
TGCTGTTGTTTCCATTCTTTCAAAGAACTTTCGATCATTGCTGATCTTTGTTGATGCGTGAGATCCGATCTCCGTGGCACTCTTGCCAAACATCCTGTTTCAATTTATCCGCAACTTTCGCTTTCCGTTTGCTGCCCCGTTGTTGTTGGGGTTGCAAAGGTAATCAACTTTTCATTTCTACCAAATCTTTTTAAAAGATTTTTAAAATTTCTTTTCTCATTGCCGTCGACCGCAAAAGCGCTGCCACCAGGTGTTAGCGGCTGCCGGGTATCTGAAAAAAAATGTAGAAATACGATGTCGGGAAGAGCTTTTGTATGCGTGCTTTCTATCAAAGCGGAGCGCAAAGGTAGGCGGAATTTTTACACTTCCAACTTTTTTACTGGACTATTTTCAAATTTTCTCTGCAACCCTTTACTACAAAGGATTACAGAAATAAAGAATTATTGGCGATCAAAGCGAACCGGCTGTAAAAGCCCTTCAGGATATCTCACTTTCATCAAAAACAATCCCTGGGGAGGCACTGCAAAATCAGCATTTGTGCAATCCCTGCTCTCTACCGCTTCCCTGAACTGATCCATAGAAAGCTTCCCCCGCCCTACTCTCAGCATGGTTCCCACCAGGCCACGTACCATTCCCCGCAGGAAACGATTGGCAGTAACGTTATAGACTATACGTTCCCCATCCACCGTCCAGTACGATTCTTCAATTTTACAGATATAAGTCTTCACCTGCGTATTCCGCTTCGAGAAAGTAGTAAAATCACTATACTCTTTTATTATTTCCGCGGCTTCCTGCAAAGCAGCTATATCCATCTTATAAGGAAAAAAATAACCACGGTCCTTCATGAACGGGTCTTTATGAGTATATAGGGTGTACTCATATGAACGCCCCAATGCCGCGAAACGGCTATTGGTATCTGCAGGTACCTGGTAGATACCTTTCAGTACCACATCATCCGGCAGAATGGCATTGATCTTATAGATAAACTGCGGATGCAATGGCAATGCTGTATCAAAGTGAAGGAAGTTCTGCTGTGCATTTACACCGGCATCTGTTCTGCTGGAGCCAGTGCTAACAATGGTTTCTCTGAATAATGTACTCAATGCCCGGTCTATTTCCGCCTGCACCGTATGTGCATTTTCCTGTACCTGGAATCCGCTGTACTGCGCCCCTTTATAACCCACTTCTATAAAATACCTGTTCATATGGGGCGAAATTACAGCATTACGAATTACCAATAATGAATTACGGAGTTGTAAGCAAATGACCCGTGGTACATCTTCCTACAACTCCGTAACTGATAAAGCTATATATAATTATTTATGCAGCATGGCTTTGAACCTGCCCCGGTAGTAGTCATCAATTAACAAACTTTCCAGGGAACCATACTTTTCCGTATCATATGTTTTTGAATAACCCGCATCCAGTAAGCGATAGCGGGTATCATCGGCAGTCAGCAACTGTACCAGGGTTTTAATCTGAGCCGTTTCCAGGCAGTAGTTACGGGTTTGCTTGCGGAACACATCTATCATACTGTTATCCGTTCTGGCAGCCACAAACTTGCGTAACAGTTTATGGAAGGTAGCTTCATCCATGATATTGGAACAATCCGAATTGAGCAAACGGGAATCGGAGACCTTCTTCTTTTCCGCAACAGGTACATCTGGTACCACTTCTGCTCCAACAGGCGCTCCTGCCGCATCCACAGCTGTTTCTTCACTGCGCTTTTTCTTCTTTTTGCTCTTTACCGGTTCTTCTTCTGTAACCGGGCGGGCAACGGCTACACCATATCCGCTGGAATCCGTAATGATATTAGGAGGATTTTCGGTATCATCAAACAGTTTACTACGCTTTTTCTTTTTCTTCGCAGGCGCTGGTTCCTCCGGTGTTGTTACCGGCACCTCCACTACTACCGGCACAGCAGCAGCATCTTTTACTGCAGCCACCGGCGCCTGGGACTTGTCATCCTGGAACTCTATAAAATCAGGATCTCCTTCCTTTGCTTTATGTTTCTTTTGTTTTTTTACAGGTTCTTCTGTGGCAACAGGAGCGGCCTTCGCCACTTCTTCTGTAGCAGCCTCACTGGCGGCTGTTTTGCCTTCTTCCGCCAATACATCCGTTAAAATAGCCTGTTCCTCTTCTGTCAGCGGCTCTCTTTCACCTTTACGCTTTTTACCCTTTGGCTTCTTTACCTCCCCTGGTTCTCCTGTGGCTACCGGCGCATCGGCGGGGGCCACGACTGGTTTTACTTCTTCCACTGGCTCATTTCTATCATCACCAGTTACTACAACTTTATCCAGGGCGGAAGAAAACGGATTGGAGGATTTGGCCGGTGTTGTCTTGGCAGGCCCTGTAACAATAGCTTTATCTGCAAAAGTTGTTTCCAGGTCTTTCTGCAGATTAGTCATCATTTCCTTTTTAGCCGTATCCAGCTCAGGAACCATTGAATCAGCCACTGCCGCGGTTTCTGCAGCTGCCGTGGCAGGAGTGCCCGCGTCTGGCTTAATTTCCCGGAATGTTTGCAGGTTATACAGCGAATAGCCGGCATCGCCGGACTGCTTCAGCAAGAAGCCCTGATCATTCTTTGCTATTTTCAGGTAAAACTGTGATTCATGGCCTTCATCTTTGGCTAAACCAACGGTAATAGGCGTGGTACCACTCTCCAGCTGAGGTATAATAATATACCCCCGCTCGGTGGAACTCAATACTTTACCATTATGTTTTACATAAAACGGTTGCCCCTTCTCGCTCTGAATATATACGTAATGATGCTGTTCCTGGGCCAGAAGACGGCCACATAGTAACAAGCATGCCCAAACGAATATTACTGTCCTGTATTTGAGATGCATATTATAAATTGGTATAAAAACTGTTCCTGTGCAAATATTATTCCAGCACGATCAGCACTTCACCTTTTTCAACGGCGGTGCGCTCTGCGACCTTAATTTCTTTAACGATGGCGTCTGAAGCCGATTTGAAAACATTCTCCATTTTCATGGCTTCCAGGATCAATACGGGGTCGCCTTTACGGATTGCCTGTCCCGGTGCTACCAGTACCTTTAGTACCAATCCCGGCATCGGCGCCTTGATATCATTTACTTTCCTGGCCATGGCGTCTTTAATACCCATCGATGCCAGCAACTGGTCGATTGGTTCTTCAATAACGACTTCAAACTGTTGTTGGTTTACCTGTAGTATCACTGTTTTGGTGTCCCTGTCTACCTGCAATACCTGCGCCTGATAGCTATGGCCGTCCATTATGATGCTATAATCGCCGGACGGCAGTTTGGCCGCAGACCAGTCCACTTCCTGGTTATTACAGGTAACCTTTGTATCTGTATTCACGGCAAACCCGGATTTGCCATTCACTATTGCTTTGATCATAATACTGTTTTATTGGCCGCTAAGTGAAACAAAAATAGCATTTTTAACCACTTACCTCATATTTGGCCCATTTGTTTAAATTTGACCCTTATTTATATCGCAAGCCGATACATTTGTTTAAAACTGTCTTTTACATGAACCAACATCTGAAACAAACCCTCATAGGCATGTTGATCGGAGGAATAGCAGGTCTGGGAATGAGCACTCCCCTGATGGCCCAATCCGATAAAGCCGGCCAGGAAGACCCCGCCCTAAAAATTTACCGCGCCTCTGCCACCAAAGTGAACGATCTGGTACACACCAAGCTGGATGTACGTTTCGACTATCCCAAAAGATATCTCTATGGCAAAGCATGGATTACCCTGAAACCTCATTTCTATGCCACTGACTCGCTCACGCTGGACGCCAAAGGTATGGACATCAAAGAGGTAGCAGTTGTAAAAGCTGGAAAAAACAGTCCGCTGAAGTACAGCTATGACAGCCTGCAACTGCATATTGCTCTGGATAGACAATATAAACCCGGCGAATCTTATCTCATCTATATCAGTTATACCGCAAAGCCGGACGAACTGAGAACAAAGGGTAGCGCAGCCATTTCGGAAGCCAAAGGATTATATTTTATCAATCCTGATGGAAAAGATCCCAATAAACCGACCCAGATATGGACACAGGGCGAAACAGAAAGCTCTTCCGCCTGGTTTCCTACTATCGATAAAACCAACCAGAAATGCACCGAAGAAATCAGCATGACGGTAGAAAAGAAATATGTAACCCTCTCCAATGGTAAACTGGTAAGCCAGAAAAACAATGCTGACGGCACCCGTACAGATACATGGAAAATGGATCTGCCGCACTCTCCCTACCTTTTTATGATGGCAGTTGGCGACTATGCCATTGTAAAAGATAAATGGCATGGCAAAGAAGTGAACTACTATGTGGAAAAGGCCTACGAGAAGTATGCAAAGAATATTTTCGGTAACACCCCGGAAATGCTCACTTTCTATTCCAAAATACTCGGTTATGACTACCCCTGGGTGAAGTACTCTCAGATCTCTGGTCGCGACTACGTTTCCGGCGCTATGGAAAACACCACCGCTACGCTGCATGGTGATTTCATTCAAAAAACGGATCGTGAATTACTCGATAATAACAACTATAATGAAACCGTAATAGCCCACGAACTGTTTCACCACTGGTTTGGCGACCTTGCCACTGCTGAGTCCTGGAGTAACCTTACCGTCAACGAATCTTTCGCCGACTACAGCGAATACCTGTGGCTGGAACATAAATACGGTAAAGACGCTGCAGACGAACATGGATTTGAATCAGTACAATCCTATATGTCCATGGCACAATACTCCGGCGATAAGGACCTTGTACGTTTCCACTACCATGATAAAGAAGATATGTTTGACCAGATCACTTACCAGAAAGGTGGTCGTGTGTTAAACATGCTCCGCAATGCAATAGGCGATTCCGCCTTCTTCAAATCACTGAACCTGTACCTGAAAACAAATGCTTTCAAGGCTACAGAAGCTCACCAGTTGCGTTTGGCCGTTGAGGAAGTTACCGGTCGTGATATGAACTGGTTCTTTAATGAATGGTATTTTGGAAAGAGCTTCCCCCAACTGGATATCAACTATAAGTATAACGATGCTGCCAAAACCGTGACCGTTATTTTACAGCAGATACAGAAAGAAGCTAAAGTGTGGCAGATTCCAATGGCCATTGATATATATGCCGGCGGTAAGGTAGAACGTCATTCCATTTTTATGGAGAACAGGGTTGATTCTTTCACCTTCTCCTATACTACCCATCCTGACCTGGTAAATGTAGATGCAGATAAGGTAGTATTAGCCAAGATAGATGACCACCGTGCCTTCAGCACTTATGCTTACCAGTACGCGCATGCGCCGAATTATATGGACCGCCGCATTGCCATTGATGAAGCAGCCGAGGCACAGGGAACCAATCCCGAAGCTGTGAAAGTGTTACAACAGGCGCTGAAAGATAAATATCATGGCTTAAGAACTTATGCTATCGGCAAACTCACCATGACCAACAGTGCGGTAAAAGCCGCAGCTCTGCCTGTTTTGCAGGAACTGGCCAAGCAGGATCCCAGCTCGCTCGTACGTGCGGCAGCGTTACAACAACTGGCCGAATTGAAAGATCCGCAGTATAGTTCACTGTTTGAAGCTGCTACGAAAGATAAATCCTATGGTGTGGAAGCCGCAGGTCTGGAAGGCTTGGCAGCACTGGATCTGGACAAGGCATATGCCCTTGCCAAACAGATGGAAAGCGATACCAAAGGTAAACTGGTTAATGCCGTTGCCGGTGTTTACGCCAGAAAAGGCAATGCAGCTGATATCTCATTTGTTGCCACCAAATTTGATGAAACCAGTGGTCAGGACAAGCTGAACGCAGCCTTCGATTATCTTGGCTTTTTATCTAAAGTAAATAATACACCCGCCGTTCTCAAAGGTGTAGACCAGGTAAAAGCAATGGCTGCACAGTTTAACAACCCGCAGGTAAGCACTTATATCAGCAACTGGATGCAGGAAATCAGCAAAAATAAATCCCAGGAAGCCACCGCCGTTTCAGGTGCCAACAGGGATGAACTGCAAAAGCAATCAGCGTATATGAGTAAGGCAGCCGAGGAAATAAGAAAAACTATCAAACAATAGGAAGCTAGTTTTGTCTTACCCAGGATTAAACTGATTATGATGATTTTCAGGATTTATTTATAATGATTAAAAAATTAGCGGAGATAATAGCGAGTATAATATTCGCTTTTATCTCCGCTGATCTTTTTATCTGGTAAAATCCAAAAAATAAATCCTGAAAATCATCATAATCAGTTTAATCCTGGTCAGGACAAAATCCGCTGCGTTAAAACTCCAATTCCACCAACGCGTTAAGGGCCGGATCCCAGCGCCAGAGGCTGTCCAGCAGTTTCACGCCGCCCAGCCATCGGTGTTCCAGCGAAACATAATCCAGGTAATTTTCTTCTTCTTCCAATATTTCTTTTCCCAGGCTGGTAATTTTAAGCATCTGGTCATGTTCTTCAATTACGCCGGCGCGAACCATGCGGTTAACGAGAATGTCAAGCTGGAAGTTGGTGAAGCCATATATTTCCAGTTCATTCCAGAAGAGCATGTAGAGGTCGTACCAACGATAGTTACCCAGTACCAGCCGCAACAGGAAATAATGTTCAATGGTGCTAAGCCCGGTGTTTACATCGGGGAATCTTTTCAGGTGAGCATGAATAGCCGCCGGCAGGTATTTAAGATTTCCGGCAGATAGTTTACTGATTGTTTCCAGCACCTGCGGCGTATTGAGGCACCAGGCGTCCCAAACGTCCGCGGCCCATGTAAGGTCATCAGGTTGGAGCCGGATACGTTCTTCAAATGTTTTAGGCAAGTCTTCCGATTGTACATGATGCTGCAGATCGGCAATACTGATGGGAGGAAGTGTAGGTACCCTGCTGCTGATATAATGCAGTATAAACAACATATTGATCTGGCAGAACAGATCATATTCAAACCAGAGGACGATTTCATCAGCAGAGGAGCCGGAGAGATCTAACTTCTCCAGCTCCTGTACTATATTGGTAAAATATGTTTGTTTATCTATGCCGTATTGGAATTCCAGGTGTTTGGCGCGGCTTTCAAAAAATTCCGTAAGATCCTTGGTATACTTTACTTTTCCTTCGCACATCATTTCTCTGCATACCACTACTTCGCCGGGTATGTTACTCTGCCGGAACAAGGTAAGGGTAGCATCTCCATTTAACACATGCAAGTATTCCATAAAATAATTTTCAGATATTACCAGCTTCCACTGGCGCCGCCACCACCGCCGGAACCTCCGCCGAAGCCACCGAAGCCGCCTCCTCCGGAACCTCCGCCACCGGACCAGCCGCCACCACCGCCGCCGAAGCCGCCCATACCGCCTATTACCGGCCATATCCAGCCTCCGCGCCTGTTATAAGTGGTGCCGCCACCACCTCTGCCACCGCCACCGCGACCAATAATTGAAACAACGATCACGATCAGCATTATCAACAGGAACAAACCTCCCGGACTGATTCCCGGTTTACTTTGCTTTGGATCTGCCCTGTACTCACCGGCAGCAGCTTTCTGAATAGCATCCACTGCGCCATCAAGCCCCTGGTAGTAATGCCCTTCCCGGAAAGCAGGCTTGATAATCTGGTTAATGATATCACTGGCAACGGCGTCCGGCACCACGCCTTCCATGCCATAACCTGTTTCTATCCTGATCTTCCTGTCTTCAACTGAAACAAGAATTAGTATTCCATTGTTCTTGCCTTTTGTACCAATCCCCCAATCACGTAATATTTTTAACGACACCTGGCTTACATCATAATCACCGATTGACTTCAGTGTTACGATGGCTATCTGGGTGGAGGTACTATCGAAATACGCAACGACTTTGTGTTCCAGGGCATCATCTTCATCTTTCAGCAATACGCCTGCAAAGTCGTTTACTAAAGTTGGAGGATTAGGCCGGGGCGGTATATTCTGTGCCTTCGCCAGCAAACCCGCCATCATTAATAATCCCGGTAAAAACCAGCGTAGTATCCTCATTGTTTCTAAGCTAAAATCGTTTAAAAAGAGTGGCTGTTATTTGCCGAAGACAATATCATCCGGCAATTCGTTGACATCGGTGCCGGCCTCGTGCGGAAACCAGGTACGGAGTGAAGCCCCTATTTCTGCTATACATGCTTCGATGCCTTCAATAATACGATTGTCCTGAAAATGGTCTATCAACAATCCTGCTTCTTTTATCCAGAAGTCGTCGCCCACTTTGTCATGTATGCCCTGGTCGCCCAGGATGGCAAATTGCCGGTCTTTAATGGCCACATATACCAATACGCCGTTGCGCAGTTTAGTTTTTCCCATTTCCAGTGATGCAAAGGCTTCCTTGGCTCTATCCATGGGGTCTACATAAGTACAATGGCTTTCCACAAACAACCTGATTTCTCCGGATGTAAGTCGTTCGGCAACCCGGATAGCCTGCACCAGTCTGTTCTTCTCCGTTTCTGAAAAAATCTCTTTTCGTTTAAAAGGAAAAATGCGCATGCGTTATATATTTTTAATTTCCGGTTACTGACGGCGGGAGAAATGCCCGGGAAAGTTGTCTTTCCCGGCCTGCGTCCCACACTGATCAGGAACCGGAAATACTCGTATGGGTTATTTTAGAATTTCACCTGTGGCGCATTTTCAGCACCCGCAGCTGCTTCGAAGTAACCTTTTTGTTTAAAGCCTGTGATACCCGCAACGATGTTGGTCGGGAAAGCACGAACAGAACTGTTGTAACCATTTACGGCTTCGTTGAAGTCATTTCTGGCAACGTTGATCCTGTTTTCAGTACCTTCCAGTTGTGCCTGCAGGTTCTGGAAGTTAGCATTTGCTTTCAGCTCCGGGTAGCTTTCAGATACAGCGAGCAAACGGCCCAGTGCCTGGCTGAGCTGACCTTGTGCAGCCTGGTATTGCTGGATTTTTTCAGGGCTCAGGTCATTCACATCAACTTTGATCTGTGTAGCGCTGGCACGTGCCTGGATTACTTTTTCAAGGGTTTCAGTTTCGAAATTGGCGGCGCCCTTTACGGTGGCTACCAGGTTAGGAATCAGGTCAGCGCGGCGTTGATAGCTACTCTGTACCACCCCCCATTTATTCTTCACGTTTTCATCCTTAGTCACGAGGCCGTTGTATTTACCACAACCAAACATGCCTAATAATACGAGTACTACAATTACAATAATTCCTGTTTTCATCTGAATTAAAATTTAAGTTTTAAGTGCCGGCAATGATGCAAAACGTATTCCTGTTTTAAGGCTCGCCGGTGTAAGTGTTGTTTTCACCGGTGAATGCTATAAAAAAAGCGGTAAACGCATGCTTTTCACGCCTACACGAAAATATGGAAACTAAGCCACTAAATAGCTATTGGATAAGGAAACGGCAATTTTTTAAAAAAGTTCATTCATCCTTGAAATATTCATCATAAAACAGTATGTTTATATGTACCTTTGCAACGTATAAAACGTTGAACGTTTTACTAAACGATCTATGATGAATGGGGCGGAATGGATACAAAATCGACACCAAAGGTTCATTGTTTCTAACTCATTTATTATCAATAACTTGGAACTAAGTCTGCTTAAATGAGTGCACAACACATCCATATACTCTATATTGATGATGAAATACACAATCTGAACGCCTTTAAAGCTTCTTTCAGAAGACTGTACAACGTAGTAACGGCTACCTCGGCCGAAGAAGCGGAGAAGCTCCTGGCTGAACAGGAATTTCACATCATTATCTCGGATCAGCGAATGCCCAAAACAACCGGGATAGAGTTTTTTGAATCCATACTGGAAAAGTACCCCGAACCTATTCGTATGCTGTTGACAGGCTATGCCGACATCAACGCGGTGGTAGACGCCATCAACAAAGGACAGGTATACAAGTACTTCTCCAAACCCTGGAACGAAGAAGAGCTGAAACACAACATCGACAAAGCATATGAGGTGTATGCCCTTCGCAAGGAAAACAAAGAGCTGACCGCCAAACTGTTGGATGTAAACCAAAAGCTTGAGTTCCTGGTACGACAGAAACTGATTTCCTGATCATTTTAACATGAACCCTCCCTGTTTATCGTTCCCTTACAGGAGCCTGTTATCCTATTATACCATTGTACTTCCCTCAGCCCGTTCATCAAAATCCGTCTGTCTGCAATTTCTGAATGTTGATTTTCCTTTAACTTGCACCACATTGTGAACTTAATTTCCTGAATCATGCAAGTTTGGAAAGATTACCAGGCAGAGAATAAAGATCGTTTCCTGGATGAATTACTGGCGCTGTTACGCATTCCATCTGTGAGTGCGGATTCCCGTCATAATGGAGATACACAGCAATGTGCAGAAGCTGTAAAACTGCGCCTGCAGGAAGCCGGTGCTGAAAAGGTAGAAGTGTGTCAGACTGCAGGTCATCCCATCGTTTATGGAGAAAAGATTATAGATCCATCCTTACCTACCGTATTGGTATACGGCCACTACGACGTACAACCAGCAGATCCGCTGGAGCTGTGGCACAGCGGTCCATTTGAACCGGTAATCAAAGATGGTAACATATATGCCCGGGGCAGCGCCGACGACAAAGGTCAGTTTTACATGCACGTAAAAGCCTTTGAAACCATGAACAAGACTAACACCATTCCGTGTAATATCAAGTTTATGATTGAGGGCGAAGAAGAAGTAGGTTCCGCGAACCTTGGTATCTTCCTGAAGGAAAATAAAGAACGGCTGAAAGCAGATGTAGTATTGATTTCAGATACTTCTATGATCAGCCTCGAAAACCCTTCCATTGACACCGGTCTGCGTGGCCTTGCCTACATGGAAGTAGAAGTGACAGGGCCTAACCGCGACCTGCACAGTGGCGTATACGGTGGCGCAGTGGCGAACCCTGCTACCATCCTCGCAAAAATGATTGCCTCCCTACACGACGATAATAACCACATCACCATTCCAGGCTTCTACGATAAAGTACAGGAGCTGAGTGCCGAAGAAAGGGCCGCATTGAACGCCGCTCCGTTCGACGAGGAAGAGTATAAGAAAGACCTGGGAGTAGCGGACGTATGGGGAGAAAAGGGCTATAGCACCATCGAAAGAACCGGTATCCGCCCAACCCTCGAAGTAAACGGTATCTGGGGTGGCTACACCGGCGAAGGTTCCAAAACAGTTTTACCATCGAAAGCATTTGCCAAGATATCCATGCGCCTCGTTCCTAACCAGGACTGGCACGAAATATCAGACCTGTTTACCAGGCACATTGAAGCCATTGCACCGAAAAGTGTAAAAGTGAAAGTGACCAAACACCATGGCGGCAGTCCTTATGTAACCCCCACCGACTCTGTTGCATTCAAGGCAGCCCACAAGGCTATCAACGCCACATTTGGCAAAGACCCCATTCCTGTTCGGGGCGGCGGTAGCATTCCTATCGTGGCACTGTTTGAAAAAGAACTGGGCCTGAAAACAGTATTGATGGGTTTTGGCCTGGATAGTGATAACCTGCACTCTCCCAACGAGAAATATGGTTTGGATAACTATTACAAAGGCATCGAAACCATTCCTTATTTCCACCAGTTTTTTGCGGAAATGGCGAAAAAATAACGGTTAAACGTCAGCAGTTGGCTTTTAATGATGCGGCCATCTCCGTCACATTCACTAAAAGCTAACTGCTAAAAGCTTTATCAATATGAGCACTCCTGAAAAAGTACGCGTCGACAAATACCTCTGGTCTATCCGGGTATTTAAAACCCGCAGCCAGGCTGCAGATGCCTGCGACGGCGGTAAAGTAAAGATGAATGGCTCCTCTGTAAAAGCTGCCAAGCCGGTAAATATCGGCGATAAATTTGAAATCAGATCAGAAGCCCGTAAATGGGTGATAGAAGTAACCGGCTTGCTATCTAACCGGGTGGCGTACAGTGAAGCTATTAAATATTATATTGATACAACACCTGATGAAGATAAATTGGCACCTGCCTTTGTACCCTCTGTATTCCAGACAGGTAAACGGCAAAGTAAGATTGGCCGTCCAACGAAAAAAGACCGCAGAAGTATAGAAGGTTTTATGGAAGGAGACGGAGAAGAGTAGGTTTTAACAGGATATTTCATTAAAAAAGGCGCCTCTTTGTACATTAGAGGCGTCTTTTTTGTTTTAAACGGCCTGCCAATTGAAGCGCTCTATGCTTTTTTCTACAATTTCTCACTTTTGCGTAGTAATTTTGCCACCTCATTCTTAAACTAAGGATTATCAATGCCTAAACAAAGCGACGTACTTGCTGCGGATTTCCTCGTGAAAGTAGCAGAAGAATTTGGTACCCCGGTATATATATACCATGCAGAAAAGATAAAAACCCAATATGAAAAGCTCCAGAAGGCTTTTCATAAGGCCGACACCCGCTTTTTCTACGCCTGTAAGGCATTGACCAATATCAATATCCTTAAGTACATCAATTCCATTGGTTGCGGACTCGATACCGTATCCATCCAGGAAGTACAATTAGGTCTGAAAGCCGGATTTGATCCTAAAAACATCATCTTTACCCCCAACTGTGTGGATTTGCAGGAAATTATTGCTGCAAAAGACCTGGGCGTAATCATCAATATAGACAACCTCTCCATCCTGGAGCAGTTTGGTAATAAGTTCGGCGGCAGCTACCCGATCTGCATCCGCCTGAACCCACATATTATGGCAGGTGGCAATTTCAAGATCTCCACCGGCCATATCGACAGCAAGTTTGGTATTTCCATTCACCAGATGCGTCATATTGAACGTATTATCAATTCCACCAAACTGAAAGTAACCGGCCTGCACATGCACACCGGCTCTGAAATCAAAGACGTGGATGTGTTCCTTCGCGGTGTGGAAGTGATGTTCGAAATGGTACAACATTTCCCTGACCTGGAATCTATTGACCTGGGCAGCGGCTTCAAAGTGGCCTACCAACAAGGCGATCCTGAAACGGATATTGATCTGCTCGGTAAAAAACTGAGCGAAGCGTTTAACAACTTCGCCAAATCATATGTACGTCCGCTGCAGCTCTGGTTTGAACCAGGAAAGTTCCTGGTAAGTCAATCCGGTTACTTTGTAGTAAAAGCTAACGTGATCAAACAAACAACGGCCAACGTATTTGTAGGCGTGAACTCAGGCTTTAACCACCTGATCAGACCTATGTTTTACGATGCCTTCCACCTGATCCGTAATATTTCCAATCCCAAAGGCACTGAGCGCATATATACCGTAGTGGGTAATATCTGTGAAACCGATACTTTTGGATGGGACAGAAAAATAAATGAGGTAAGAGAAGGTGACTACCTGGTGTTTTATAACGCAGGCGCCTACGGCTTTGAAATGTCTTCCAACTTTAACTCCCGCCTTAAGCCAGCGGAAGTACTGGTGAGAGATGGCAAGCCGCACCTAATCCGTAAACGTGATACGATAGACGATCTGCTCAAAAACCAGATCGAGTTGCAATAAAAAATTCTCCGGTTTCCAGGAATGCAGGTAATTGATTTTCAGATATAATATCAATTACCTGCATCTGACCCGGATGTTGAATACAATATTTCCCCTACCTTTGCGTCTACATTAGTACCTTCTCTCTGTTATTCCTGCACTGATTTTACTGTAAATTGTAATAAGATATTTTTTTGCTGGCACACCAAAATTGATGGCCTTTGGTTATAATTATACGTTGATATGAAAGTTTTAACCGCACACCCCGGTGTATTTAACGATGATAAAGTAATTGAGTCCAATATATCATTCGTCCCCTTCCTGAATTATTTAAAGGAAAAGGTGAATAATGCCGATGAAGTCCGCTCTCCTTTCTATAAACTGATCATTGATAAGTTTGAAAGCAACCCGGATACCCTGAAACCCATTTCAAGCGACAGTGATCTGGGTGCTTATAAAGAATACCTGGACTTGTTGATATCCGCTATTTTCCCGGTAACAACAGATCCTACCAAAGATATTTATGGCATTGGCGTACCTTTTAAATTCGCCATTTTCTACTACTCTGACCTGTTTAAACAGCTGTTTACAGAGAATGGTAAAGAGCTGACCGCTGTTCCGGATGGCATTTCACTGGCCCAGGTGAAAAAAGATAAGATCACCTGGCTATATAAACTCATCCTGGAGAAAGTGTATCATTTTCCGATGACCTATAAAAACGAAATCATCCATACTGTGGAAACGCCGGATGGAGGTAAACGTTATGTGAAGGTGAACATAGATCCGCGTTTTGTAGATGTAAAAGTAAAGGGCGACCTGCCGGTACTGAACTATGGCCAGTTCTGTTCCAAACAGATAACGCCGGAAGCACTGCAGGAACTGTTGCCTACCAGCATGTTCTCCCTGGAAGGCTTTGTGATCTGGACGGTAAAAGATGTTACACAATCCGAAACGCTCAATAATATCAAAAGCCTGGTGATGAATATGCGCGCCAGCAACGAAATAGAGAGCTACCGCACCCTGGAAAAAATGATCCCTGTGATCCTGGGCATCCCGGATATCACAGCGCATGTAGTGCCTTTTCCTAAGGTGAACGGGAAAAATGTGCTGGAAGAACAATTCTCCAATACAGATCCGATCCTGGGAATAGGCAACAAAAAACAACAGCAGCATTTTTTCCAGTCGTTGCTTGAACATCTGCAACAGCATCCCATTCCGCTGATTGTTCCGGATGTAAATGAAACAACCATCGCACCGCATGCTTTTCTCAAGTACCTGCCTATAAAAAATATCAGGAGCTTCATGATATTCCCGATCACCCACAAAAAGGAGATCCTGGGCGTACTTGAACTGGCGTCTTCCACACCGAACCGTCTATCTGCCGATCCTTTGTGGAAGTTTCAAAACACCTATCCCCTGCTGGTACTGATGCTCAACCGCAGTATGAACATCCTGGAGAGCCGCTTAAATGAGGTGATCAAGGACCAGTTCACTGCGTTACAACCTTCAGTAGAATGGAAGTTCGTGGACGCAGCCTGGAATTACCTGCTTACACCAACAGAAGAAAGAAAAGATATTGAAAGCATAAGCTTTGATGAAGTGTACCCGCTTTATGGTGCGGTAGACATCCGCAACTCTTCCGTGCAGCAGGGTAATGCCATCAGGGAAGACCTGCAGGAACAACTGGAGCTGATCCGTGATACCCTCGAAACCATCGGGCAAACGATACATCTGCCGTTGCTGGAAGAACTGCAGTTTAAAACAAACGAGCTGCTGGGTAACCTCAGCGACAGCCTCTCTGCCGGCGAAGACCTGAAAGTGAACGAATTCATGGAACAGGAAATACAACCCGTGCTGGAACATCTCTGCGAAGGTAATGACACCCTGAAACCATTACTGACCAACTATTTCGCCAAAATGGATAAGTCGGAAGGACATGTATATCATCACCGCAGAGAATACGAGGAGAGCTTATCAAAGATTAACGCAGCCATTAGTCAATACCTGGAAAAAGAGCGCCAATACATACAGCACTCCTTCCCCTGCTACTTTGAGAAATACCGTACAGATGGTGTGGAATACACCATTTATATTGGTCAGTCTATTGCGCAGGAAAAGAAATTCGATCAGTTGTACCTCCGTAACCTGCGCCTGTGGCAGCTTTCCTCTATGGCACATATTGCAAGGCTTACGCATAAGCTGGGACCGAAATTAAAGACCCCGCTGCAAACCACGCAAATGATCCTCATGCACAGCGCCCCTATCACCATCAGCTTCCGCAGTGACGAGCGCAGATTTGACGTGGAAGGCGCGTATAATGTCCGCTATGAAATCATCAAAAAACGTATCGACAAAGTACATGTAAAAGATACCGGTGAAAGGTTAACCCAACCAGGAACCATTGCCATGGTATACTCTTATGTAAGGGAAATGGAAGAATTGAAAAAATACATCACCTTCCTGCAAAGCAAGAAAATATTGCTGCCCGAAATTGAGATGCTTGACCTCGAAGAGCTGCAGGGCGTAAGTGGTCTGAAGGCGCTCCGGGTAAGAGTAAACATGGATACTGAGGCCGCCGAATAATTGGGGTTTCGAATAAAGCGAACTGTTTGTCTTGCCCAGGATTAAACTGATTATGATGATTTTCAGGATTTTTTTCTCGTGATTTTTTGATTTTAAAAAGATTAGGGAAGATAGAACGAGTAAACTCGCTTCTATCTTCCCTAATCTTTTTAAAATCATTATAAAAAAATCCTGAAAATCATCATAATCAGTTTAATCCTGGGCAAGACAATCATCATAATAATCATATCAATCACCATTAAAATTTGAAGCCGAAAGTTACATATGGTACGGTTTCTTCTTTGGAATGACCTACTACCGCAGTAATAATAAGCGCATTGATGGGCGCTATATATATGCCACCACCGTATCCATCGTGCCATACATGTGATGTTTCATTTTCCCGCCATACACGTCCTACATCGTTAAAGGCGATCAGCCCCACACCCGCAGGCAGTATATATGTTTTCAGATCGAAGAGTTTTACGCGTATTTCTGTGTTGTTATACACATTGGCGTCGCCGGCAAAACGGAAGTTGCGATATCCACGCAGGTTCTGAACACCACCAACGGTAAGTGCCTGGAAATATTCATAGTTCCCCCATAATTTGCCACCACCGAAACGGCTTACAATTACAAAATTTGCCGGTATGCGGAAACTCATATACAGGCTCAGGTCAGACTGCAGCTGCGTAGTGTTGTAGCTGTTATCATTCAACCCAAAATTACCGGCATAGGTTGTTGTCCACAGGATGCCGCGTGTAGGAATAATCTTATTATTACGGGTATCTATAGTAGCCACTATCTTACCTCCTGCATAGGCTTTATTACTGTAGATACCGGCGGAGTCCAGCCCGTTGTCTTTAAAAGTGGTGATGAAACGGTTATCGTTTTCATCCTTATTAAAGGCATAATTATTAAAGGTTGGACCATATGCTATATTCAAGTGATCGCCGAAACTTGTTCTCAGCAAGGCTTCTGCGGTATAGAAATTATACCTGGCGCGATAATAGGAAATAGTTTTGTTGTTGGATTTATCAAACACCGTTTCGTTGCCATAACCAAAAAAGTTGATGGTATTATTGGGGGCTTTGGCTCTGGCAAATATTAACAGGTCCGATTTTCCAATCACATCAGTATACTCGCCTTCGTAGCGGAAGTTCCAGGCGCGTGTTGCCAATGCGTGCGTAGCCGTAAACAAATGCTTAGTGGAAAAAGGTTCTCTCCTGAAAGCGTGGCGGGTAACAGACAAACCTAAACCCAATAAAACACCGTCGTCGCGATTATAGCCACCAGCCAGCAGCGGTACAGTTTTTTCGTATTGGAAAGCGCTGCGGTTGTATTTAATATTCTCCGGATCGTTGGATAAGCGACGTTGCTCATTGCGTGTCAGTGCAAAGCTATCTTTGCCGGTACGCTGATCGTATATGCGTATCCGTTTGCCGGCTTTTACAGTAGTACTATCTATATAAGTATCTGCTTCTTTGCCGCCAATAAGTCTTACGCGTATTGGTGTACCGTGGTCGCCCTTTATTTCAAAGCGATCGTTTCCGCCCATGCCGTACACATTCACTTCTTTGGTAACAGCCGGATCAAAAGTGCGGGAATAAATGTTCTGTTGTACCACACCTTTTTTGCTGATTTTAAACATATTCAGCGCTACGGTGCCACCGGCCTGTTTTTCGACCGTAATCAGTTCGTTTTTTTCTGTAGCCGGGATATCTACACCTTTGGCAAGGAAGCGGTAATATTTCAGTGCATTCTTTTCAAGGATGTTACGGCGAACAGACAACCGGTGGAGCATCATTGGGCCTACCTGCGCTTTAACGGTGTCCGGGAAAGCGTTTACAGCAGCCTGTATCACGCTGTCAGTCATCTTCTTCAACAACCTATCCGTTTGTTTCTTCCAGTCTTTTTCATCCATTTCGTTGAGGAAAGAACGATCGAAATAACGGGTACTGAAGTTAAAGCCGTTGATATCCGGAATATAATCGCGGAATCCCTGTATGGCCGGTAACAGCCATGGCCTTGTTGCGGCGCGCGGTATAACACCACTGTTAATAAAAAATGCCTGGTCACGGTCACGCGGAACCGGGTAATAGTAATCTTCTCCTTTATGTGACTCCTTATACCAGCGCCACTGATCATCGTGGCGGTCAAAATCCATGATGTACATATCGAAGATACGCGCACGCAGCACTGATTTCTGGTCTACATGTACATCATTATCACCCCAGATCTTTGCGAGTACTTTTGGAGTATTATATGTTTTATCATTTTTGCCTGTCATGGGTTCTCTCTCTTCAAAGAGATATAGTTCGTTGCCGTAGTCGCTGGCAAAGGCGCCCAATGCCGTATCGGCGGGCAGGTATACAAAGGTTGGATTGGTATGTGGCACACCGGCAGCCTCGGCCAATACGCCTACCGCCAGCGGCGCATATGGATTGGCCGCTGAAATCTGGTCCTGTACCACCTCCTTCGCAATGGTTTCCCTCAACATTTCAGGGATAGCGGCGAGCGGAAATTTGCGCAGGGAACGCATGGTGTATTCGGTGCCGGTACTGTCTTCCAGCCGGAGAGAATGTGTTTGTTTACCACCACCGCGCTGCAATACCTTTAATCCGCCTTTGGCTGTTTTAAGATCCAGTACCGGGAAGTTCATCGGGGTAGCCCATACTTTCCGATAATTTTCTCCCAATAGAAATCTATGAAAACGGCCCACATCATTATACTGGGAGTCCGCAGCCATTTTTATAACCGGCGGCAGTTGTGCCGGTGTGGTATAAACTCTGCCCTGCTCCCGGATATCCTGCAGGCGGAAGAGATTATTGGTAAATACAGGCGTGTTGCCGCTGTCGGCGAAGTAATATTGCACCCGCACAGTATTATCCGACAGTAATTCCACGGTACTGAAACCGTTGGCTGTGGACGCAAATAACGACTTCGTTCCTTTCTTTACGCGGTTATGCTTTGCGCCACTGCCGCTCACCACATAGGCGTTCTGGTTATCCTTTATCAGCTGCAGTGTGTGATCATGGCCGGATACGAATACTACCGGGCCATGTGGTTTCAGTGCTTCTTCCACACCTTTCACCATCTGCTGGTATTTCGGATTAGGAATATCTTCCGGCGTGCCGAATACGCCACGGGCAATAGGATAAATAGAGCCTATTACCGGTAATGGCAGATACAGTGCTGGTTTCAGATCTGTTAAAGGGAAAATATGTTGTTTGATAGTATAGTAACCGCCATGTATACCATAACTGCGGAAGGGATGGTGGGTAGCAAAAATGATCAGTTTATTACGGTTCAATGCTACTATTTCCGATAGTTTGGTAAGTATTTCGTCATTGTCTTTACAGTCGCAGGACGATTCCAGCCCAGGCTTCTGATAAGGGAACATCCACCATTCGCTATCCATGATGATGAGCGTGATATTGTCCGAAATCTTTACTTCAATGGGGCCGGGACAGCCTTCCTTTGGCTCAAAGTGTATATTATCGAGGTGCTGTGAATCGACGTACTGTTGCTGGTTACGGATAATATCCCAGCCGTCGGGTTTACTTTTGTTCCAGTCATGGTTACCTGGAATAATATATCCATTTGCGTTGGTGCCCCGTACCAGGTTAACCTGGTAGTCAAGAATTTCTTTGGCGGTGGGGAACTGAGCGCTGGAGGAGTCTGGTAACCCTCTCGGGTATACGTTGTCGCCCAGGAACAGGATGGTGTTACGGTTATCCTGCAGATCGAATGTTTTGCGTACGGCGTCTACCACCGGGTTTTGGCCGTTGGCATGCAGTTCTCCTGCATCGCCAATGAGAATAATACGTTTTACTACATCGGGGGTTTGGGCATAGCCTTGGCGGTAACCCAATAGTATGACTGCTATAAAGATGATGGCTGATCTGATCATTTGGACTTGTAAGTGAATTTAAGAATAGCGGCGGTGCCGTCGTAACCGCCTTCATTAGAAATAAACATATCTCCGTTGGGCGCAAAAGCAATTCCTTCCGGCTGTAAAAATAAGCGATGTTTCAGGTTATAAGCTTCCTGGACATGACCCTGCAGGTCGGTGATGACCAGCAAACCATTTACAGAAGCCACAATGTATAATCTTTTTTCCACGGGATGAATAGCGGCGGCAGAAGGTTTGAAGAAACGCATATCCGAACCCGCCAGTTTAGCAATTTCCCGGTTATCGAACCGGTAAATAGCGGTAGTATCAAATGATTTGGTGCCCAGATCAAAGCGATAGGCGCTGGTAACACCTAGTTTTTTATCGTCTTCACAGTTCTTACAGATCATTACAATACCGTTCCTGTTGGGGTCGTAATAAGTGGTTTCAAACTCGCGTTTACCTTGTTTAACCATTTTGTAGTGGTCGCTGTAAACGCTGTCGGTAAACAATCCATGCACATGGAACAATGAGCCATTGCTTTTCAGCACAAACCAGCCGCTGTCGGTATGGCAAATATCCTCGTAATCGCCATCTTTGGCAAACTTATAATGCGGATAGGGGCTGGTGGCTGCCACGTCTACCTGGTAGATCCGTCCTTCCTCATCGTTGATGGCCATAATTTTGTGTTCATCGGGAAACAGCTCAATACCGGAGATCTCCTGCATGGATTCCCGTAAGCGGTAACGTACGGGTTCTTTCAGATCATAGCCTGCCGGAGAGGCGTATACTTTTTGTTCCCTGTCGCTGAAAGCATTGCATGACAGTAAGAAGAGGAGAAATATTAACCCGATACGGACGTCCATAGTGTAACTTTATAGCATAAATTTAACTCAAAAATGCAGTAACTTAGGTTACAATTGCGATTTGAAATACGCGAAATGCCGAACATTCCGTTATTAGTACAATAAAAAGCACCGTGCATACAACGTATTTCGCAGTTCCTTATCTTAATTTTCGTCTTCCTTATGCAAAACAATGTTATTATAGATGCAGCCCGGGATTATGTACTAGCCCAGTATCAGCAACACCCGAACCCTAACCTGGTATATCACAATCTGGTTCATACACAACAGGTAGTACAGGCAGCAGCGCAAATTGCCGCCCATTACCGTTTGCAGGATGATGAGCTGGTGGCCGTTTATGTGGCCGCCTGGTTTCATGATGCCGGTTATTTATTGGGAGAAGGCAAGGCTCATGAGGAAAATGGCGCCAAAGAAGCCCTGGTATTTTTACAGCAACAACAGGTGCCGGAAAATGTTCAATCTATGGTACAGGGAGCTATTATGGCCACCAAAATGCCACAGTCGCCCAAGACCCTGGTAGAACAGATTGTTTGCGATGCGGACCTCTCCCACCTGGGATCAAAAGAGTTTTCCGATCGCAATAAACTGCTGCGTCAGGAGCTGGAACTGACCTATCAGATGGAGATTCCCGCCATCAAATGGCTGACCAATAATATTACCTTTTTAACAACACATCATTACTGGACGGACTACGCCCAAACACTATTCAAGCAACAAAAAGAAGAGAACCTCGCCAAACTGCAGAAGAAGCTGGACAAAAAATCGGCCGACGCCGCTGAAGAAACCAGTGTCGTTCCCGGCAGCACGGAAGCGCCGAAAAATGCCGCTGAAAAAGGAAAAAAGGAAAAATTGAAAGACAAGAAAGCAGAACGGGGGGTGGAAACTATGTTCAGAACCACTTCTACCAATCATATCCGGCTCAGCTCTATGGCCGACAGCAAAGCACATATCATGATTTCCGTGAACTCTATTATCATCTCGGTGATATTGAGTGTGCTGGTAAGAAGACTGGAAGACTATCCCAACATGGTGATTCCTTCCATCATATTTCTCACCACAGCAGTATTAACGGTTATCTTTTCTGTATTGGCCACCCGTCCTAATGTTACGAGTGGCGTATTTACTAAAACAGATATTGAAAAGAAAGACGCTAACCTGCTGTTTTTTGGCAACTTCTATAAGATGCACCTGGAAGAATACCAGTGGGGAATGAAGCAGATGATGAATGACGCCGACTTCCTGTACAGCAGCATGACCAGGGATATTTACTACCTCGGCGTAGTGCTTGGACATAAGTACAAACTGCTGCGTATTTCCTATAATATTTTCATGTTTGGTCTCATTATATCTGTACTCTCCTTTTTGATTGCAGCTATTTTCTTTCCGGTAAAAGCATAATGATTCATGAGTGTTCCTTTATATAACCGCGATCTCAGCTGGTTATCGTTTAATTACCGGGTATTGCTAATGGCCGCCGACCAACAGGTACCACTATACGAACGCATTAAGTTCCTGTCTATTTTTTCCTCTAACCTGGATGAATTTTTCCGGGTAAGAATGCCGGCCATACTGGCTATTAACAAAGTGCTCGAAACAGATCCTGATGCCGGTGAAAATGAATCTATCAGCAGCGAAACACTAACCGATGTGTTGCAGGAAATAAACCGGCAGCAACAGGAATATGGTCGGATATTTACCGGCAGCGTGCTGCCGGCACTGTTAGCCCAGGGTGTACAATTGTACTATAACCAACCACTGTTGACAGATCATCATACGTTTACCAAAAACTATTTTCTCACCACCATACTGGCCTACCTTCAACCGGTATGGCTAACAGGGCACGAGAAAAACCTGTTCCCGGAAAACAATGCCCTGTACCTGGCGGTTACACTTATTCCGCGCAATAACAATGACATCAGGGAATATGTGATCATCAACATTCCGTCGGCCTTACCGCGTTTTCTGCAACTGCCGGCCATTGAAGGTGTTCACTACATTGCTTTCATCGACGATATAATCCGTACACATCTCGCTTATATTTTTCCCGACCATACCGTAGACAGCTCCTACAGCGTTAAGCTAACCCGCAACGCGGATATGGATATGGATGAAATAAAAGGAGATATACTGGAAGAAGTAGAAACGTTGATTCGTAAACGTGAGTTGGGCGTACCGACCCGCTTCCTTTATGATGCCAGCATTCCTTTTCCCTTACTGCATTTCCTCGCACAGCAATTTGATGTACGGGAAGATGAACTGGTGATGGGAGGGCGTTATCATAACCTGAAAGATCTGGCCGGCTTACCACAGCCCCCGGGCTTAATAAATGTAGACTACCCACGGGTAACTCCTGCAACAGATAAAGCCATTGCGGCCACAGATCACCTGCTGGACCTGGTATTACAACAGGACCTGCTGATCCACTTACCTTACCAGCGATACGACTATGTGCTGCGCTTCTTTAATGAAGCCGCCGCAGATCCGGATGTAGCGGAAATATATGTTACCCTGTACCGGATTGCTTCCGGCTCCCAGATAGCACAGGCGCTGATCAGCGCGGCAAAAAACGGCAAAAAAGTAACCGTGTTTGTAGAACTGAAAGCGCGTTTTGATGAAGCCAATAATATCCGTTGGGCCAAGAAAATGAAAGACGCCGGCGTGAAACTCATCTATAGTATACCCGGAATGAAAGTACACGCCAAAACTGCACTGGTAAAGCGTAACCGGGGCTATCAATGGGATTATTGCGGCCTTATTGCTACGGGTAATTTCAACGAAAGTACCGCCCGCTTTTATACCGACCATGTATTGTTTACCGCCCATACAGGTATTACCAGGGAGATGGAACTGCTGTTCCTCTATCTGCAAAGCAGGGAACAACCGGTGTCCTACCAATATTTACAGTTCGAACATTTGCTGGTAGCCCAGTTCAATATGACCCAGCGGTTTACCGGGCTGATAGACCGGGAAATCAGGCACGCCAAAGAAGGCAAGCCTGCCCGCATCATCATCAAAATAAATAACCTGCAGGAAAGAGGCATGATAGGCAAACTGTATGAAGCCAGCGAAGCGGGTGTATCCATCGACCTGATTGTGCGCAGCATCAACTGCCTGGCACCTGATATTCCGCAAAGCCGTAACATCCGTATTGTAAGGATCGTAGACCGTTACCTGGAACATGCCCGCGTATTCATCTTCCATAACAATAATCAGGAAGAAGTGTACATGGGCTCCGCCGACTGGATGAACCGTAACCTGCACCGGCGCATAGAAGTATGTGTGCCGGTATATGCGCCGGCCCTGCAGCAACAGCTCAGAGATATTATCCATCTGCAGCTGAAAGACAGCACTGCCGCCCAACAGGCCATACAAACATATGTGCTAAATATAGTGTAAATTAGATATCCTGATTTAATCGTTTTTTATGAAGAAGTACGTTTGGACGTTGTTATTGAGTATAGCCTTTGCAATCCCTGCTACGCAGGCGCAAACACATGACCTGGAACATATCTACAACCCTGCCGCCGATGCCAGGGCCGATATTGCTGCAGCCGAAAAACAGGCTGCCAAAGAAAACAAACATGTACTGCTACAGATCGGCGGTAACTGGTGTATCTGGTGTAAAAGGCTGTATAAGTTTGTGGACGATGATGCAGCACTGAAAGCAGAGCTGAACAACAACTATGTGGTATATCATCTAAACTACAGTAAAGAAAATAAAAATCTGCCTATCCTGAAAGAGCTGGGATTTCCACAGCGTTTTGGTTTCCCGGTACTGGTAATACTGGATGCAAAAGGCAACCGGTTACATACACAGAACTCCGGCCTGTTGGAATCTGCAGATTCGTATGATAAGAAAAAAGTGCAGGAGTTCCTGAAACAGTGGTCACCAGCTGCATTGCAGCCTTCCCATTACACCAACGAATAACATGGTCATGAATAACGGCATTACCACTTTCAATACGGATGCTGTGCAATCTTTTCAAAAGTTTGCACAGCATCCGTTTAAGTTTTCGGCCTATTTGTTCTGGAAACTGCCGGCAGCATGGCTTTCAGGCGTAAGACTGCAATCGCTGGAAACAGATGCCTGTGTTACCTCGGTACCTTTCCGCTGGTTATCACAAAACCCTTTCCGCTCTACCTACTTCGCCTGCCTGGCGATGGCCGCAGAACTCAGTACCGGCCTGCCCGCCATGATGTATGTACGCAGCGCACCACGGCGTGTATCCATGCTCGTTACAGGTATGGAAGCTACGTTTGTTAAAAAGGCTACCGGCCTCACCTTGTTTACCTGTTCAGAACTACCGCTGCTGAGAGCTGCCATTGAAAGGGCACTTAACGATGCAACGGCCGAAACCATTACCCTCCACAGTGAAGGCAGGGATAAAGACGGCATATTAATTGCCTCGTTTGCGATCACCTGGTCGTTTAAAAGTAAATCCTAAAATGGTGAACCCCGTTCACCCAAAAACATCGATATGAAAATTGCATTTCATGGCGCCGCGCGCACCGTTACCGGATCAAAACACCTGATCACACTTAAGAATGGCAAAAAGATTTTATTGGATTGCGGCATGTTCCAGGGTATGGGACAAGAAACAGATTCGCTGAACAGAGACTTTGGATTTAATCCGGCAGAAGTAACCTACATGGTGTTGTCGCATGCCCATATCGATCACTCCGGCCTGATACCGCGATTGGTGAAAATGGGTTATAATGGCGATATTTTCTGTACACCGGCTACCCGCGACCTCACAGAAATATTACTGCTGGACTCCGCGGAAATACAACAATCGGACGCCAAATTCACCAATAAAAAAATGGCCCAGGAAGGACTTCCCTACATACAGCCACTGTATAGTGTGGAGGACGCCAAAATAGCCATCGGCACGTTAAAACCTATGGATTATAATACCTGGACAAATATAGACCCGGATGTACAACTGATGTTTACAGATGCGGGCCACATCGTAGGCGCCGCATCCGTACACCTTCGCATCACGGAAAATGGTAAAACGGAACAGATTTCCTTCAGCGGCGACATAGGCCGCTATAACGATGCCATCCTGAAATCACCGGCAGTATTTCCACAGGCAGATTATATCCTCATTGAATCGACCTATGGCAGCACCCTGCACGCAGATGCCGCTCCTGCAGATCCTGAACTGCTCAGGTATATCCGCGAAACCTGTATTGAAAAAAGAGGAAAACTTATTATCCCCGCTTTCAGCGTAGGACGTACCCAGGAGCTATTGTATGCATTAAACAATGCACAGCTGAAAGGCGCACTACCTAAAGTAGATATTTTTGTAGACAGCCCGCTCTCCACAGAAGCAACCGCAGTTACAAAAGCACATCCGGAAGTATTCAACAGAGAAGTATCTACCCTGCTGAAAAAAGATGATGATCCATTTGACTTCCCCGGTCTGCACTACATCAAATCAGTAGACGAATCGAAAGCGCTCAACTTCCGCAAGGAACCCTGCGTAATCATCTCCGCATCCGGAATGGCCGAAGCCGGACGCGTGAAACATCATATCGCCAACAACATCGATGAAGAGAGAAATACTATTCTCATAGTAGGTTACTGTGAGCCACAATCGTTAGGCGGACGCCTCATGCGCGGCGCCAAAGAAGTATCTATTTATGGTACCCGCTACGAGGTAAATGCAGAAGTAGGCGTTATCCGCTCTATGAGTGCTCATGGCGATTATGAAGACTTAAGCCAGTGGCTGGCCTGCCAGGATCCGAAAGAGATAAAGAAATTATTCCTCGTACACGGCGAATATGATGTACAACAAATTTTCAGAAACTGGTTGCTGAAAAAAGGATTCCCCGATATTGAAATCCCTGAACGGCATTTTGAACTAGGGCTGAGCTGACGCTGATTTATGAACTATGATTCATGTGATAATGATCACATGAATCATAGTCTGTAAGTTAATCATACGAATCCCCATCCACCAGCGGAAACCACAAATTCACGCGCGTTCCCTGCGCCTTTCCATCCTCACCTGTAAGGTCTTCAATATCAAAGCTGGCGTCTACATTAAAGCGGCTGTTATAGAGCGATAAACGGTCGCGTGTGATCTGCAGTCCGCGGGACTGATGCCCTGGCTTATTGGCCTTTTTCATCGCGGAAGATTTTTCCCGACCGATGCCATTATCTTCAATTGTACATAGCATGCGGTCATCTACCTTCTGGAAAGTAATGATGAGTTTACCTTTACTCTTTTCATGCAGTAAGCCATGCCAGATAGCATTTTCTACGAAAGGCTGAATCACCATGGTAGGTACTTCCACCATACTGGCATCCAGTGAGGGATCTACAATTATTTCATATTCAAATTCATCAGTAAACCGCAGTTTTTCCAGCTCCATATAGTTCTCTAACACACTTACTTCCTGTGCTACAGTAATGTGGTTCAGCTGGGAGTTATCCAATACGTTGCGGATTAATTTTGCGAAACGACTCAGGTAAGACAATGCCTGTTCTGTTTCGCTTTTCATCATAAATGTCTGGATGGAATTCAGCGCGTTAAAAATAAAATGCGGATTCATTTGTGCACGCAGCGCTTTCATTTCCAGCTGGGCAATCTGTTGTTGTATAGCTTCCCGGTGCTTCGCTTCTTTCTTGATCCCTGAAATCCGCAGGCGGAAATACAGGTATACCAGCGAGGCGGCCAGCAACAGGCACAATAATTTAAACCAGCCTGTTTGCCAGAAGGCAGGTTTGATATATATCTGCAGCCGGCTAACATGTTTGGAAAAAGTACCGGCGGTATTGACTGCTTTCACTTTAAAAACATAGTTCCCGGGAGGCAGGTTCGTATATTTTGCTACAAGGATGTTGTCGGTGAGCACCCAATTTTCGTCTACTCCTTCCATCTGGTAGTAGTAGCGGACCCTCTCTTTGTGATATTGCAGACTTTTAAATTCGATGCCGATAAAATTTTGTTTATGAGTAAGCACTACCGGCACGCTGTCGCGTTGCGCAGCCTGGATGAGGACTATGCTATCGAGCGCTTTCAGGTTTACGATGGTTACGTCGGGTGGTGCCGGCGCCACGAGCAAACTTTTCGGATCAAACGTAATAAAGTGGTCGGATGCCCCTGCCAGGAGATCGCCGTTTTGCAACGTAATGATACGCCTGCGTACCTTACGGGTATTGTCGATGATATCGTTACTCTGGATAAAGGTTTCCAGCTTCTTAACCGGTGGGTACCAGCGATAGAAACCGTATTGGGTAGTAAACCATACTTCCCCGTCGCGGCCTTCTTCCATGCTCAGCACCCATTGGTCGAACAGCTGGTTGTTGGTGAGGAGTGGTTTAGAGGTACAGGTGCGGGTATTATACATCCATAATCCGTGGTCCGTACCCGCCAGCAAGATACTGTCACTATAACGTAACAGGCAGGTTATATTACTGTATACATGTGAACTCCAGGCAAATGCTTCCCTGTTAACGATGCGGCGCGATCGGGTGTTGAACAGCATCAATCCTGCACTGCTGGTGCCCAGCCAAAGCGCGGTATCTCCCTGCGGCACAATATCCATCACGGATACCGGGCGTTTCAGGGAATCCGTTATTTCATTAAATGCCTGGAAAGTATTTTGCAGAGGATTCCAGCTGGCCAACCCCCTTTTATATAAGCCTATCCAAACAGTAGTATCATTTTGCGGTTGCAGGTGCAACAGTGTTTGTTCGTATAAAAACGGTGATGACAGGTGTTTTATAAATTTCCCGGAAGCGGGATTGAAAAGCGACAGGTACCCGTTTTCCTGCCCTACGAGGATGGTGCCGTCTTTCAACTCTGCAAAACTCCATACCAGTCCCCGTTCTTCCGGAAGTGTAATACCGGGATCGCCATTGCTGTGTATATAATTTTGCACCAGGTTCAGCTCTGGTGTAAGGCGACTGAACCCTGTCCCCCAGTATCCCACGTATACGTTACCGTTAGCAGCCTGGTAAATCCCAGTTACTTCTGCAACCGGTAAACGTTTACTGGTATTAGGAAATGAGGTTCTGCTGTCGAGCAGCCGGAATGTTTTGTTATGCAGGCTGAGAATATTTACGCCCCGGTCGGTCCCTATCCACAGATGTCCTTCGCGGTCGCTGAGAAAACAATTGGCCTCATAGGTATAATGAAAGCCTTTTTCATCGTCGTTATTGGCCGCAATATTCAGGTCAAAATTCCCGGTAAGATAGTTATAACGGAAAATACCGCCTTTTTCAGTGGCCATCCAGGTGTTTTTTTCCCTGTCGGAGATAATATCAAAGATGGCATCAGTATCTGTTGGTTTCCTTTTGGCATCCTTGGGGATGGGTGCGTCAAAGGTATAATTACTCAGTTTACGCGATATTGGATCATAGCGGTATAGTTGTGCACTTCTGCCGGCCAACCATATCTGGTGATGTATATCTGTATATATTTTTTTAAACGTATTGTCGATATCGAGTACGGGCAGGTGTTCCGGGTTATTGGTGCGGCTGTATAGATTTTTGCGATCCCGGTCAAGGATATACACGCCTTTTTTTCCACTGATCCAGAGGTTGCCGGATTCGTCTTCCATGATGGCATCCATCATTTGGATACGGTCAGCTTCCGGGATTAAAGCCGCTTTTTGGAAATTAAAGGCTTTTTCGTTGAAGCGAAGCAGGCCATCATGGGTAGTGGCCCATATAATGCCGTTATGATCCTGCACGATCTGGCTGCATTGCAGCCCCTCCGGCCGGATATCCCGATCCGATACTTTTAGCGCCCGAACCTGGTCGGTAACCGGGTCGTATACACGAATGTTATCAGGAGTACCCATCCAGATACGGCCTTTCCGGTCTTCACAAAGGCAGATGTCGTCGTAGTAAATAGACCCCGGCACCCTGTCAAAACTGGCCATTGTTACAAAGTTGGTACCATCGTAGCGTTGCAGTGCGGTGCTGGCAATCCAGATAAACCCTTTCCTGTCCTGCATAATAGCGGAAACATGATTGCTGGCCAAACCATTGTTGATATCGAGATGGGAGAAGTTGTAAGATACATGATCGCCCGACTGCGCAAAGGAGGCAGGAAGATAAACGATCATCCACAGCAGGTAAATGAAATACCTGGCTGCATTTTGCCATCGCGGGGCATTATCCTTGATATGCCGTAAAATCATTACAATTTTGGGAAAGAAGTAGTGCTGGAATAAAAATACTAAATGTTGTCGTGAATATGCAGCATGATCAATCAATACTGCAAAACAAAAATCCAGGTGCGGGAAATAAAAGGTAAAAATGAAAAAAGGACCTCTTTTCAGAAGTCCTTTTCTTGTACCACGTACGGGATTCGAACCCGTGATTCCTCCGTGAAAGGGAGGCGTCTTAACCCCTTGACCAACGCGGCATTTTTCGTTTGGGATTGCAAAGATAGGGAAATGTTTTACAATCCAAAATTTTTTTTCGATCCTCAAACAAAGGTAAGAAGATTCACGGTTTTGAAAGGGTTTTATTTGCCTGTTTCCTGGAAAAGCTACCCCATCCCTGACCGCTACCACCGGGCATTCTATCTGCATTCAATATAAGAGAACCAGTTGTTGTTCATCTCTCTTATTTTTTCCGGGAGATAAATACCTGGCTATAACCCATAAGCCTATACGATTATTGTTTCAATCCCGCTATCAGGTTTATGGTTAATGCTACCACAAACGTGTTCAGAGCGAACGACAGTAGTCCATGGGCCAATGCGGTACGCCGGATCATACGACCGCTGATTTCCACGTCCGATACCTGGAACGTCATCCCGATCACAAACGCGAAGTAAGCAAAATCTATATAGTCCGGCCGCTTTTCGCTGGGAAACTCCAGTCCGCCCGCATGCCGTGTGGTATCGTTCTCCGCATCATCGTAATACAGGTTGGCATAGTGAAAGGTAAGCGTGGTATGCACCATGGTCCAGGAGGCCAGCATCCCGGTAATGGCTACCGGCAGGTAAATCAGCCTGGATCCACCGGATATTTCCTTTGACAGCATCAGCAGCAAAACAATCACCAGGCTTGCCACAGACGACAGCAACACTGAAAATGAAACAAATGCCCTGCTGCCATCGTCTACCCTCGCCCACTTGCGTATTTCATCTACCGTACGATTGTAAAAAACAATCCACCCGGTGGCAATATAGGAAAGCGCAAATATATCCCACAACATCACGTACATGATCAGCGGATGCAAAGCCGCCCTCAAAAAGAACAGACCGGCAAAAGCCACCAGGGTCAGACCCAGGCTTACCAGCACCCGCTCCATCGGATGCATCGTTACCAGCAATTTAACCGCCTTCTTGTTTCTCATAAAAGATCACTTATTACTTAAAGATAAACCTGTTTTTCACAGCATACACATCATCACATCAAATTATTATCTAAATACAGCGGCTGTTTCTATAAAGGAAACAGCCGCTGTATTTATAACGTTTATCATATGTTATTTAGCTTCCAGCTGCTGAATGATAGTTTTGTAGTTGTTGACTACCTCCGGCTCTGATGCATTATCACTATCTGCCACATATTTTTTTAACACCTGCAGGTATTCTTCTTTAAAGGATTTATTCTGCGGACTCGCCTTGTATTGTATCCACGCCTTTTGCACCTCCTGCTGATTTTCCATGATCTTCCGGGCAATACCGTAATTGGATTCATCACTCAAAATCACAATATTCTTTTCATACCCCGGGATATATTTCACAAGAAAAGGCTCGTCTACATTTGGTATGAGAATACTGTTCCTCACCGGGTAAATAGCCGCCGACATAGTAGAAAAACTGGTGAGTACATCTTTGCCATCAGCTGTTTTAACCAGCACGTCATAGTCATAAATATACTGATCATTAAGCGTGGAATTGGTTTGCCGAGATTGTGTAATCACCGCCGTTCCCTTCACACCAAACTTATTCAGGAACCATGCATTCAGCATGTGCGACAGGAAGATATTGGCTATAGGCGCCACAAGTACGAGCAAACCATAAATTGTTCTCTTTCTCCAGCTCCACAACAGTCCGAAAAAAATCATCAGTAACGGGAAGGACCATCCGGGATGATGGCTGAGAAAATACAGAATGGCTGAAATAATTTTCATGGGCTACAACTTTAACATAACAGGTTTTTCTTTCCGAACAAACCTACAATTAAAAAATCACCTGGAAAAATACAGCATCTTCTCTCCTGCATTCCTTATACAGCCGCGAGCCATTTAAGAAACTTTAGCTTCCCTGGCACCGGAGTATGCCTGAAAAATCACTTTATTTTTCCTTCAAATTTCCTGATCGCTTCAAGACCAATTGGCGTAAAAAAATTAACAAGATTTCCATCCGGATCACGAAATAACAATGACTTATTACCCCATGGCATCACCGTTGGCTTTTGAACAAGGTAAGGTTGAATAACGTCGGCTATTCGTTGATAAGTATCATCAACATCTCGAATAATAAATTCAATGATAGCGCTATGATTTTGCGCTGCTTTTGCCACCTCATCGCCGCCAAAAAACTGCAGCGTTTTTGTACTGCCAATTGCCAGTGTCCCTGATTCACTTTGCAGTTCCGCGAAATCAGCTGTATACTGTATGGCTGGCATACCGGTTACCTGCTCATAAAAGTCAACCAACCGCTTAACTTCATTGGTAATAATTCGGATTGAAACGAGATTCATAATGCTTTGCTTTAGAAAATAAAAATTTGTCTGAGCAAAGATGAAACAGGGTTATGACAAGGGTGTGTCAGGGGTAGTAAACTTTTTTTGCTTTTCACTCAGATATTCCGACAGCGTCAGTCGATGTGGTTCAAAAACGGTATTAAGTATTTGAATTTTTGAGATCCTGTCGAGGCGAAACATCCTGAAATCTTTTCTCAACCTGCAAAAAGCAATCAACAGCCAGCTCTCTTGTAAACTGTAATAGAAGGCAAAAGGTTCCACTTGTCGCTCGGTTTTTTCATTTTGCTGCGCTGAATGATAAGTGATGCCTAAAACATGGAAGGACGTAAGCGCGCGCTGAATCAGGGCTAGAGAATTACTTACCGAAGTTTCGGAAATGGCCGGGCTAACGGCAATTCTTTGAGATAATAATGCTACTTTTTCTTTTGTGGAATATCGTAAAACAGCCCTGATCTTACTGATAGCCGTAGTATATTCCTGGCGGAGTGAGAGGTCACTGCTTTTAAGCATCAACTGTTCTGCGGTTACCAGCGCATTCGCTTCCCCTTCTGTAAACATTACAGGAGGTACGCTATAGCCTTCCATCAGCATATAGCCTTTCCCTTCTTCGGTCAAAATAGGTACGCCTGCCTGCTCCAGTGTCCTGATATCGCGGTAAATTGTTCTGATACTTACATTGAATTTTTGAGAAAGTTGGGTAGCCGTCAACAAACGCCTGGTTTGCAGCTGAGTAATGATGGCTGTTAGCCTGGAAATTCTTTGTATATCCGTGTTATTCATTTTCAAAAGCCCGGTCCTTTTAGAAAGAACTAAGAACATTTAAATTAACTACAATTTACCAATGGGGCTGTAAAATGAGTGATGCGGTTCAATGCGGGTATTAAAAAGATTATAAATAATTAATTTTAAATTACTTACAAATTAAAACAGTAACAATCAAGCCAAATATTGCCGTAGTTAAAATAAACAAGCCTTAACATATGACTGTTAAGGCTTGTTTGTTATTGTTTGTACCACGTACGGGAATCGAACCCGTGACTCCTCCGTGAAAGGGAGGCGTCTTAACCCCTTGACCAACGCGGCGCATCATTTTCGGATTGCAAATGTAGGATGTTATTTTATATTTCCAAAAAAATATTTTCATAACCTAAATTTCTATTGATTAATAAGGGTATTGGTTGTAAATTCGCTCTCGATTTTTTCATACTCAAATCACGATGTAAAATGGGAACTACTCTCAAAATTGGTATTAATGGTTTCGGTCGTATTGGCCGTTTGGTATACCGCCAGATTTACAAAATGCCCGGCATTGATGTGGTAGCTATCAATGATCTCACCAGCCCTAACGTGCTGGCGCATTTGCTGAAGTACGATTCAGCACAGGGTAGATTCGATGCAGACGTTAAGCATTCTGAAAACGCAATCAATGTGAACGGTGAAGATGTGAAAATATATGCACAGAGAGATCCGTCTCAAATTCCATGGAAAGAGCACGACATCGACGTAGTAATCGAATGTACCGGCTTCTTTGCTGACAGGGATAAAGCTGCTGCTCACATTGTTGCTGGTGCTAAACGCGTTGTTATCTCCGCTCCTGCTACGGGTGATCTGAAAACGATCGTTTTCAACGTTAACCACGAAATCCTGGATGGTAGCGAAACCGTTATCTCCTGCGCTTCCTGCACTACCAACTGTTTGGCTCCTATGGCGAAAGTGCTGCAGGATACTTACGGTATTGCTACCGGTTTAATGACTACTGTACACGCTTACACCAACGACCAGAACACCCTGGATGCTCCACATCCAAAAGGTGACCTGCGCCGTGCACGTGCTGCCGCTGCTAACATCGTTCCTAACAGCACCGGTGCTGCAAAAGCAATCGGACTGGTACTGCCTGAACTGAAAGGTAAACTGGACGGTAACGCACAGCGTGTTCCTACTATTACTGGTTCCTTAACTGAGCTGACTACCATCCTCAATAAAAAAGTAACTGCCGACGAAATCAACGCTGCTATGAAAGCCGCTTCCAATGAGTCTTTCGGTTATACTGAAGATGAAATTGTAAGCTCTGACATCATTGGTATCCACTTTGGTTCCCTGTTTGATGCAACTCAAACAAAAGTAATCTCCGTTGGTGACCACCAGATGGTTAAAACCGTATCCTGGTACGATAACGAAATGAGCTATGTATCACAACTGGTACGTACTGTAAAGTACTTCGCCGGTCTGATCAGCAAATAATTATACAAAGTACTCCCGGCGCAAACCGGGAGTATTTAATTTTCCGCGGGACTACACCATAGCAGCAATTGACCAGATTTTTTTGGTTGTATACTTGCTTTGCGCTGTTGGTATCGCGGTTTTTTAATGATACCCCTTTCTCGTTATCTTAAATTGATATATATGAGTAAATTCTCCGACTATAACTTCAATGGCCGCAAAGCCTTGATACGTGTGGATTTCAACGTTCCACTGAACGACAAATTTGAGATCACCGACGATACCCGCATGCGTGCTGCGGTACCCACCATCCAGAAAATACTGAAGGATGGCGGCGCCGTAATCCTCATGTCCCATCTGGGTCGCCCGAAAGACGGTCCTACCGATAAATACTCTTTAAAGCACCTGGTATACCACCTCATCTCCTTATTAAACGGCGCTACCGTGAAATTTGCGGAAGACTGTGTCGGTCCCGTTGCAGAGAAAGCTGCAGCTGACCTGCAAATGGGCGAAGTGTTGCTGCTGGAAAACCTGCGTTTCCACAAGGCAGAGGAAAAGGGTGATGCCGCGTTCGCTGAACAATTATCCAAACTCGGCGATGTATATGTGAATGACGCATTTGGTACCGCACACCGTGCACACGCCTCTACTGCAGTGATTGCACAATACTTTGCACCTGAAAGCCGTATGTTTGGTTTGCTGATGGAAGCAGAAGTAAACAGTGCACAGAAAGTACTGAACGACGCTGCATCTCCGTTTACCGCGATCCTGGGCGGCGCCAAGGTGAGCGATAAAATCCTGATCATCGAAACGCTGATGGACCGTGCCAACAACCTCATCATTGGTGGCGGTATGGCTTATACATTCCTTAAAGCGCAGGGTAAGGAAATTGGAGGCTCCCTTTGTGAAAACGATAAACTGGACCTGGCTAACGAATTAGTAGAAAAAGCTAAAACTAAAGGTGTACAACTGATACTACCGGTAGATTCTGTTGCTGCCGATAAGTTTGCAGCGGATGCCAACACACAGATCGTTTCTAACGATAACATCCCTGCAGGATGGATGGGTCTTGACATCGGACCTAAGTCTGTAGCGCTGTTTGCTGAAACCATTGCTGCTTCCAAAACCATTTTATGGAATGGTCCTATGGGCGTATTTGAAATGCCTGCATTCCAGGCTGGCACTAAAGGCGTAGCAGAAGCTATCGTTACAGCTACCGCCGCAGGTGCATTCTCCCTGGTAGGTGGTGGTGACTCCGTAGCGGCAGTAAACCAGTTCGGTATTGCAGATAAAGTAAGTTATGTATCTACCGGCGGCGGTGCATTGCTGGAGTTCTTTGAAGGAAAGGAACTGCCAGGTATCGCAGCTATCGGTTAAATACAGGCGAACGTACAAAACAGAAAGCCATCGTGGCAAATGAGGGAAGCGATTGATTAAATTCTCGCTGTTTTCATTAGCCCCAATGGCTTTTGCTTTATACTTTCTACCCTTTTTTGTTTCTTGCATATAATCAATAACACTTCCTGTCATGAACAAACGCTTTCTATGGTACCCTGCCATCATCGGTGTTTTTGCCACCCTGATATGGGTTATACTCCAGAAGGGACAATCGTTGCCTGTTAACCCAAACAACGTCCTCCCCGCAGCTCCTGTGGCCGCAGCCAGTCATGCTGATAGCTGGTGGCGTTATCTCGACAATCTGAAGCACCCACTGGGCCTGTTATTATTACAGATCATTGTGATCATGCTGGTGGCAAGATTGTTTGGTGTGATCGCCAATAAACTGAGGCAGCCCACAGTAGTAGGCGAAATCATTGCCGGCGTACTCCTGGGTCCTTCCCTGCTGGGCTGGGCAATGCCGGCTTTCTCCAGCTTCCTGTTCCCCATAGAATCATTGAAAAATCTGCAGTTCCTCAGCCAGATCGGGCTGGCCTTCTTCATGTTTATAGTAGGCATGGAACTCGACATCAACAAAATCAGGCACAAGGCACATGATGCCGTGATGATCAGTCATGCCAGCATTATTGTTCCGTTTTTCCTGGGCGTTTGGCTGGCATATTTCCTCTTTACCCGCTTTGCGCCTGCACATGTCAGCTTTTTATCTTTTGCCCTGTTTATGGGCATTGCTATGAGTATTACCGCTTTCCCGGTACTGGCGCGTATTGTACAGGAAAGAAAGTTAACAAATACCCCACTGGGCATCATGGCTATTACCTGTGCAGCTGCCGATGATATTACCGCCTGGTGTATACTGGCGGTGGTGGTGGCCATTGTAAATGCCGGTGGCCTGGTAAGCGCCCTGATCACTATTTTGCTGGCTATGATGTTTGTTGCGGTAATGTTGTTGTTGGTTCGCCCGTGGCTTAACAAAACAATGAAAGCGCAGATGAACAAAGGACGGCAGAAAGCGGCGGTTTCACTGGTATTTTTTGTGTTGCTGATAGCTGCCTGGTTGGCAGAAGTAATAGGTATACATGCGCTGTTTGGCGCTTTCCTGGCCGGTGTAATCATGCCTCCCACTGCCAATATCAAGCAATTGCTGACCGATAAACTGGAAGATGTGAGCGTGATGTTGCTGCTTCCTATTTTCTTTGTTTTCACAGGCTTAAGAACACATATCGGTTTGCTGAACCAGGGCGATTTGTGGGCAGTATTTGGTATGATTATGTTGGTGGCAGTGGCCGGCAAATTTGGTGGCAGCACTGTTACAGCCAAGCTAATGGGACAAACCTGGCGACAATCTGTTTCCATCGGCGCGCTGATGAATACCCGGGGTTTAATGGAGCTGGTGGTGCTCAACATAGGTTTTGATCTTGGTATCCTTTCTCCTGAAATATTTGCCATGCTGGTACTGATGGCCCTTGCCACTACCTTTATGACGGGGCCGCTGCTAGACCTGGTGATCTATAGCGAAAAGCATAAAAATGTACTGACCACATAAGAACGCTGTTTATAAAGGCACATAAAAAAAGGAGAACGCTGATGTTCAGCGTTCTCCTTTTTTTATCGTTACACTTATTGATGTTTATTTCTTCCTGGTGCTTTTCTTTTTAGTAGCAGTATGCTTTTTAGCACTGTGATGTTTTTTAGCAGAATAATGTTTTCTGGAAGAAGTAGTGGCTTTTTTCGCTGTAGTATTGCTCTTTTCTGCCATTCTCACCGCCGGCGGGAATTTGGATTTATCAACACCTACTGCTTTATCATCCAGGGTAAGCTGTACTGATTCTTTCAGCATCTCATCTTTCTCTGCCATGAACTGCTTCATTTTTTCCTTTGGAATGCGCAGGTCATAGTTATTTTCAGGGCTGGCCATCGCTTTGGAAAAACCAGGATTAAAGCGATCCAGTTCAGCTACCTGCATGTCCAGTTTCTTTGCAATCGCTTCCAGGCGATATTTGCCGGTTACATTGATTTCAACTGTGCTGAAAATTTCGTCTTCTGTTAATGGGCCTCTTGCTATTGGAGCAGACACATTATCAGCAGCCGGCATATTTACAGTGATAGTTGGATTCACGTCATCGCTTACACCAAAGAAGTTATTGAAACGATCGAGAATATAACCGGTAGCAATGAATTTGTATACATGATTACGTGATTCAGCGGGCAGGAAATATTGCATACCCCAGAAATCTTTACGTCCGCTGGCGTTAATAGCGCGTTGTACGCCACCTGCGCCGCAGTTATAGGCAGCAACTACCAGTAACCAATCGTCGAACTGTGCATACAGCTGATTGAGAAACTGGGCGGCAGCCAGGGTAGATTTATAAAAGTCTTTTCTTTCGTCTATTTTCTTACCTACACTCAAACCAAAAATACGGGCGGTACCGGCCATAAACTGCCAGGCGCCTACTGCACCTACCCTGGAACGGGCATTGGTATTAAAGCTGGATTCAATTACTGCGAGGTATTTCATTTCCTCAGGGATACCATTATCACGGAACACTTTTTCAATCATGTTGAAATAAGGTTGTCCCTTATCGATCATGATCTGTAAATGCTGGCTATACCGGGTAGCATAGTTACTTACGTAACCGGCAACCAGGTTATTATTGATCTGTTCATATACTTTCGCGCTGCGAATAGTATTAGGCAGACTTTGCGCTGCTTTTTTCACTGCCACGGAGGTGGGAGATGCCAGTACCGTAGTATCTTTTGGCAAACGCACCTTGTGATTCAGTTTCAGTACAGAAGTATCAGGCGCCCCGATAACCGGATACACCGTCTCTTTAGGATTGCTATTGCCTCCCATCGCACTCAGACTCATTAAACTTGTTGCTGGCAACAGCAGTAGTAAAAAGATTTTTCTCATACAATTTATTTTAAACAACAGTAACCTGTTCCTTAGCCATCACCTGATGAGCTATTTGCAACAAGTTTGCTTCGCTAAACTTCTTTGTGATGATCTGTACACCATATGGCATCCCGTTTGAATGCCGGTACAAAGGAACGGATATAGCCGGAACCCCTGCCAGATTTGCCAGTACCGTATAAATATCAGCCAGGTACATGGCGATAGGGTCATCTGTTTTCTCCCCTAATTTAAATGCTGTGGATGGCACAGTTGGCATTAAAATGGCGTCGTACTCTTCTAGTATATCATTGAGTTTATCTGTAACAAGACGCCTAACCTGTTGTGCCTTAGTATAATATGCGTCATAGTAGCCCGCGCTCAGCACAAAAGTCCCCAGTAATATACGACGTTTTACCTCTTTTCCGAACCCTTCGGATCTACTTTTTTTGTAAAATTCGGTCAGATCCAGGTTTTTCTCAGCAGTCCGGTGTCCATATTTCACCCCATCAAAACGGGATAGATTAGAGGAAGCTTCGGCTGTAGTAAGCACATAATAGGCCGGGACTACATGGTCAAGGTACTCAAAACTCTTTCCTGATACCGTGTGACCTAATGACTGTAAACTTTCAAAGAAATCAATATAGCCCTCTTTCATTTCTGCGTCCAGACCATCATGATACTGGGCATCTCTTAAATACGCAAATTTGAACGATTTATTGTCTTCCAGGTGTGCCTGATAATCAGGAACTTCTTTTTGGGAGGCGGTGCTATCAAACTCATCCGGTCCGGCAATTACCTGTAGAACAGCCGCCACATCGGCAATATTCTTGCCAAAAATGCCTATCTGATCAAATGAAGAGGCATAAGCAATGAGTCCGTAACGCGAAATGCGGCCATAGGTGGGTTTCAGACCAACTATACCACAAAAATCGGCCGGCTGGCGAACAGAGCCACCGGTATCGCTACCCAGGCTTAGTTGGCAAAGATCAGCCTGCACAGCTACTGCAGAGCCACCGGAAGAGCCTCCCGGAACCCGGGAATTATCCAGCGCGTTCAGCGTAGGGCCGAAAGCAGAATTCTCATTGGTAGATCCCATTGCAAATTCATCGCAGTTAAGATTACCAATGATAATGGCATCCGCCTGTAGCAGCCTTTCAACTGCTGTAGCGGAAAACAGGGATGTAAACCCTTCCAGAATATGGGAAGCGGCACTTACATTATGGCCTTTATAGCAGATTACATCTTTAATACCTACCACCACACCTGCGAGAGCACCCAGCTTTTCACCGTTTTTAATACGGGTATCAAGCTCGCGTGCCTTTTCCAGGGCCTCCTCCTCATACACTTCCAGGAAGGCATTCAAATGTTTTAGCTGGGCTATACGATTGAGGTAATAACGTACTCTCTCCGTACAGCTTGTGCTGCCGGCGTATAATGCTTTATGGAAAGTAATTATACTGCTGAATTCAGACAAGACTAAACCAGTTAAAAATTAAATTAATATCAGGAATATACTCTTTTCAGGGAGTTGGCTGATAGCTACGCGTTGTTATGTTGCGAAGCATCGGGTATTACAGTGCTCGTTGTGTGCGGAGCGTCTGTAGTTGCCGGTGCAGAAGGTTGAACAGGTCTTTCTTTCATACCTTCTTCTATTTCCTGGCGCACATTGTTTTTGGCGTCATTAAATTCACGGATACCTTTACCCAGGCCACGCATTAATTCAGGGATTTTCTTGCCTCCGAAGAGCAGCAACACTACCACGGCAATTAACAGCAGCTCGGACATACCAATATCCTGGAGAATCAAAAATGATGATTTAACAAAAACAGCAGTCATCGTCTCAAAATTTATATTGTTCAGCCAACAAAGATAGGGCATAAAATCGGCTTTTTCACCCCTTTCGGCTATGCCGGAGGAGTTTTAATACCATTTTAAGCACACGAAAAAAGCGGCACCGGTAAGGTCCCGCTTTTAACAAATTTCCCTGTATTTATACTAAACCCTTTTTTCTTTGATACGGGCTTTCTTACCAGCTCTTTCGCGCAGGTAGTAAAGCTTAGCTCTTCTTACCTTACCCACCTTGTTCAACACGATACCATCGATATGAGGAGAGTAAAGCGGGAACAGTCTTTCCACACCAATGCCATCAGAAATTTTTCTAACAGTGAAAGACATTGTTGATCCTGTACCCTGGATTTTCAACACATCACCTTTAAAGGACTGAATCCTTTCTTTATTACCTTCCACGATTTTATAGTTGACAGTGACGTTGTCGCCTGCTTTAAACTTCGGGTACTGTTTGTTAGCTGTCAGTTGTTCGTGAACAAACGAAATTGCGTTCATCTTTCAAATATTTATGGGAGTGCAAAAGTAAGTCAAGAAATAGCATTTACCAAATTAAAAATCAAGAAAGTATGTTGTTCAAATGGTAAAGCAATCTATATGACCTATGTATCATTAAGTTATAACAGGTCGGGCCTGCGTTGTTTTGTTCTTTCTACTGATTCCTGGTGCCGCCATTCCTCGATTTTCTTGTGATCTCCGCTCAGGAGGATTTCCGGTACTTTCCAGCCACGAAATTCTTCCGGGCGGGTATATACCGGCGGCGCCAGCAGATTATCCTGGAATGAGTCGGTTAAGGCGCTGGTTTCATTATTCAGTACGCCCGGCAACAGACGCCCTATCGCGTCTACCAGCACCGCGGCTCCCAGTTCTCCTCCACTCAGCACATAATCCCCGATGGAGATCTCCTTCGTGATAAAATGATCCCGGATCCGCTGATCTATCCCCTTATAATGGCCACACAGCATCAGCAGGTTGCCTTTGAGCGACAGCTGGTTAGCCATTTTCTGGTTCAACGTTTCGCCGTCGGGCGTCAGGTAAATCACCTCGTCGTACTGTACCTTGGCCTGTAACGATTCAATGGCGTTTACAATAGGCTCCAGCATCATTACCATCCCGGCACCGCCGCCAAACTGGTAATCGTCGACCTGGCTGTGTTTCAGGCTGGAATACTGTCTGAGCGGATGTACATGTACTTCCAGTAAACCCTTGGCCTGCGCTCTTTTCATAATAGAATGAGACAACGGGCTCTCCAGCAGTTCCGGTAATACAGTTATTATATCGATTCGCATAGCGTATTAGCTTTTAGCTCTTAGCTTTTAGCAGTTAGATTTTAGCGAGTCACTAAAGGCTAACTGCTAAATATTGAAAGCTGTTATTCTCCGGTGTACAGTTCTATCAGCCCATCGGGCAGGTTCAGGTGTACCGTCTGTTGTTTCTTATCTACTTTTACCAGCGATTGTTCATTCACCGGCAGCAGGGCTTCTTTGCCCTTTATGAACACCTTTACGAGTACCTGCATAGGCATCTCGATCACTTCCTCAATGGTACCCAGGGGACCATATTGCTGATCTTCCACGGCATAACCCAGCAAAGCCAGGGGGGCAGAGGACGCGGTTTGTTGCTTAAAATCATCTTCCTGCAGGTATACCTGTGCCGGCATCAGTTTATGGGCAGCTTCCTTTGTGTCGATCCCCTCCAGCTTGATATACACGTTTTCACCGTCCTTCACGGTCACCTGCTGTACAAAGTAGGGAATAAAGCTGTTTTTCCTTTCTTCCAGGAAAATCACGGTTACTCCTTTCAAAGCGGATCTTTTACCCAGGCTATGCCTTAAAACCAGGTCGCCCTGCAATCCATGTGCGGATGCGAGCTTTCCGATACTGAAATAGTTATTGGCCATATTAGCGGTTAGCTGTTAGCTATTAGTGTTACTAAAGGCTGAAAGCTGTTATTTAGCGGTGTGAGCCCTTCGCTCCCGGCTATAAACAGTTAGTCCTGTTGATAGTAAAAGCGGGGTCAATAAAAATTAAAAAAGGAAATATTTGCGGCTGCAAATATTTCCTTTTTCAGGTATTGTTAAAACGTTTCCGTTTTATGCTTCGGTACCTTCTTCTGCTGCTGGTGTTTCAGTCGCAGGAGCAGCCGGAGTGTCTTCTACCTTTCTTACGATTGGAGCAGCAATCCTTGCTTTCTTGTGACCGTCGCGGCGGGCAGAAACTTTTTGTTCGTGCTCAGCTTGCCATTGTGCAAATTTCTGGTAAGCAGTAGGCTCGTCGAACAGGTTCAAAGTAACACCTCTTAACAGGTGTTTCAAATACAATACACCTTTAAATGACAAGATTCTTCTAACAGTGTCAGTAGGTTGTGCACCTTTCTGCAACCAACGCAATGCCTTTTCGGTATCGATGTTGATGGAAGCCGGAACTGTTAAAGGATTGTAAGTACCAATTTTCTGGATGAATTTACCATCTCTTGGTGCGCGCGCGTCGGCTACTACGATAAAATAGAAAGGCCTTTTTTTCGCGCCATGTCTCTGCAGTCTGATTTTTACTGGCATAAATAAGTCGAGTTATTTTTTGCGAGTTAGGAAATATTGTTTAATTAGGGATGCAAATGTAATCAGTAAGTTGGTATTTGCAAAATAAATTTATCGGTTCCCTGGTTTTCTCCAAAAGCCAGCGGCTGACCGCTAATCGCTTTATCTCACCATTCCTTTCAAACCCTTGCCGCCACCACCAAATTTATTCATCATTTTCATCATCTGGCGCATCTGTTCAAATTGTTTCATGAACTGGTTCACGTCCTGGATGTCTTTTCCAGCGCCTTTTGCGATGCGTTTGCGGCGGCTTCCGTCGATCATATCGGGGTCGGCACGCTCTGCCTTCGTCATGGAGTTGATCATGGCTTCAATGCCCTTAAAAGCGTCATCGCTGATATCCAGGTCCTTTACTGCCTTTCCCACACCCGGAATCATGCCCATCAGGTCTTTCAGGTTGCCCATTTTCTTGATCTGCTGCAGTTGCTCCTTAAAATCGTCAAAATCGAACTGGTTCTGACGGATCTTCTTTTCCAGCTTTTTGGCCTGTTCTTCATTGAATTGCGCTTGTGCACGCTCCACCAGGGTGGTGATATCACCCATCCCCAGGATACGTTGGGCCATACGTTCAGGGTAGAAAACATCGAGGGTATCGAGTTTTTCTCCCATACTCACAAACTTGATAGGTTTCTCTACCGTGTATTTGATCGTAAGCGCCGCACCACCGCGGGTGTCACCATCGAGTTTAGTCAGCACCACACCGGTAAAGTCGAGGCGATCGTTAAATGCCTTGGCGGTGTTTACCGCATCCTGACCGGTCATTGAATCCACAACAAACAGGATTTCCTGTGGTTTTACCGCTGCTTTTACGGCGGCCACCTCGGTCATCATGGCTTCGTCTACCGCCAAACGACCGGCAGTATCTATGATCACAACATTGAAGTTGTTGGCTTTAGCGTGTTTGATGGCGTTTTCAGCGATCTGAACCGCATTTTTGTTTTCCGGTTCGCTGTATACTTCTACGCCAACCTGTTCTCCCAGTACTTTCAGCTGATCAATCGCCGCAGGGCGGTAAATATCTGCTGCTACCAGTAAAGGCTTTTTATTTTTCTTTGTTTTCAGGAAACTGCTGAGTTTACCGGAGAAGGTTGTTTTACCGGAACCCTGTAAACCTGCAATCAGCACTACTGTAGGCGTGGATTTGAGGTCAAACTCCGCCTCGGTGCCCCCCATCAGTTCCACCAGTTCATCCTTCACGATCTTTACCATCAGCTGTCCGGGAGAAATGGAAGTTAATACTTTCTCTCCCAGGGCCTTATCCTTTACTTTATCTGTAAATTCCTTGGCAATTTTATAGTTCACATCCGCGTCTACCAATGCACGACGGATCTCTTTAACAGTAGTGGCTATATTTATTTCGGAAATCCGGCCTTCGCCTTTAAGCTGCTTAAACGCGGAATCGAGTCTCTCTGATAATGATTCAAACATTGTTGGTATTTTAAACGGACTGCAAAAGTATATTTTTTTAACGGAATTTGTCTTTACCAGGATTAAACTGATTAGCGTGATTGTCCTGATTCTTTTCGTCAGGATTAAAAAAGATTAGCGAAGACAAATGCGATATCCGCACCTGTCTTCGCTAATCTTTATAAAATCTTTACAAAATCAACTAAAAATCAGGACAATCACGCTAATCAGTTTAATCCTGAGCAAGACAACATCTGCTATCCCAGGTAGTTGCGGAGCAACTTACTTCTGGACGTGGTTCTGAGCTTGGTGATGGCTTTGTCTTTGATCTGGCGTACGCGTTCGCGGGTCAGGCCAAATTTTTCGCCGATATCTTCGAGCGACATGGGATGTTCTACGGCAATGCCGAAGTACAGCATGATCACATCTTTCTGGCGATCTGTTAGTGTAGAGAGGGAACGTTCTATTTCGCGACGGAGGGAATCATGATGATCCAGTTCTTCGTCGGCGCTAACGGCGTTCGGGTTCTCCAGTACATCCAGGAGGGAATTATCTTCCCCGTCAATAAACGGCGCATCCATAGACACGTGGCGGGCGGCTACACCGAGGGTGGCTTCTACTTCTTCCGTGTTGATTTCCAGGATGGTAGCGAGTTCATCGGGAGATGGTTCTCTTTCATATTCCTGTTCCAGCTGTGAGTACGCCTTGCTGATCTTGTTACTCAGGCCCACTTTGTTGAGTGGCAGGCGAACGATCCTGGATTGTTCTGCCAGCGCCTGCAGGATAGACTGACGGATCCACCATACTGCGTAGGAAATGAATTTAAAACCGCGCGTTTCATCAAAACGTTGAGCAGCTTTAATTAACCCGAGGTTCCCCTCGTTGATCAGGTCACTGAGCGACAGCCCCTGGTTCTGATACTGTTTCGCAACAGATACCACAAAGCGAAGATTTGCTTTAGTAAGCTTCTCCAACGCTCTCTGATCGCCCTGCTTGATCCGGATAGCCAGGTTTACCTCTTCTTCCGGCGTAATTAAATCCACTTTCCCAATCTCCTGTAAATACTTTTCCAAGGATTGAGACTCCCTGTTGGTAATGGATTTAGTGATTTTAAGTTGGCGCATTGACATAGAGTCGGAACAGTTACAGGTTAATAAAAAGTTAAGATTTGATGAATGCCTGACAAAAATAACTTTTTTTAGAAAGCCACCAAAAAAAATCTATTGTTTTTAAATCATTTCCAAATAAAATCGATTGATCATTAAGGGCTTGCAATTGTCGCGGAAATTCGCCACTATGGAGGCAAAACAGCGGGCACTCCCACATATCGAATTTTAATATTTATTTAATATTTAATATATATGGTTTTGCTAAGGCGTATAAAGTTTTTATCTATTCTATAAAAAAAAACCGTAAATTATTTTGACAGAGTAAAATATTTTCTATAATTGCAACTGGATGATATTGATTTACTAATTATTTGAGAGATGTCTAAGAAAGTGCTTTACGAGTTAGAATTTCCGGTACGGTGCTCACCCGGTATCCTGTATGAATTCTTATCTACGCCCGCTGGTTTACAGGAGTGGTTTGCAGATAGGGTTGATTTCAGGGATAATGTTTTCTCCTTTTCATGGAATGGTACTGCTGAAGAAGCAGAAGTCCTGGAACAGGAGGAAGATGAGTACATCCGGATGCACTGGACGCATGCTCCCAAAGATGAATATTTTGAGTTCCGCATACAAATTTCTGAAGTAACGAATGAAACTATCCTGGTAGTAAAAGATTTCGCAGAGAAGAAAGAGGTGAAGGACCAAAGTCAGCTATGGGAATACCAGGTGAAAGATCTCTTCCACCGCATCGGCAGCTAAGCTCCCCGTTTATTATCAAGTATACTGAGTAGCGTAGCATAAGTTGCTACTACATCGGTAATTATTTCTCCCCAATGACCGATCACGAAAGGTTTTGCCAACTTAATAAAATCGTTCCGGCTAACCAGCGTCTTCCACTCATGTAAACTCAACTTATCTATGAAGCAGTAGTTTCCATTTTCGAAATCATGCTCCCAGGGATTTTCCTGTAGGTATACCTGAAATCCTGCTTCCGCCAGCTTCATATATGCTTCTTCCAGGACAGTATTGAAATGTGCTTTTACTTTACCCGCCAGGTGCAGGGTAGCGCTGAAGTAATGCCCCCACCAGAACATGGTCCGGAACGCAAATACATCTGTTTTGCTGAAATAACGCGGGTAGTCCAGCATTACCCAGGGCAGCCCCTTGTACTGCTCCCCTTTCGAAATCTTGCCTCCCTGTAACAGCCATTCGGGTTCAAAAGGAAAATCCGTGTCCCGGTCATAAGCCGCCAAAGCCGTCTGCAGGTTTCCCATCAGTCCCATCACCTTCTCTATTGCACTGTTTTTCAGGCGAATAAAATGGGTGCTGCCTATAATAGCTGCCTCCTCTGGTGTTAAATCAAAATTTTCCATATAATTTTAACGGTATTTTCAGGTTGGGCTGAACACTCCTTTGTGAAATCGTGCTAACTTTGCCGTTTATGTAGTATCCCGGATAGTAAAATACGAATATCGGGATTCCATTTTTTTTAATACCGCATTATCAGTGAAAAAACTCGACAAACTCATCATCAAAACATTTCTGGGTCCCTTCGTTGCTACCTTTTTTGTCACCTTGTTCGTGCTGGTAATGCAGTTCCTCTGGAAATATGTGGATGACCTGGTGGGTAAGGGTCTGGATACGGGCGTGATCATACAGCTGATTGCCTATACCAGCGCCACACTGGTTACCCTGGCATTACCGCTGGCGGTGTTACTGTCGTCGATTATGACCTTTGGTAACCTGGGAGAAAGTTTTGAGCTGGTAGCCCTGAAATCGTCTGGTATTTCCCTGCTCCGGTTTATCCGCCCCCTCTTGTTTGTTTGTTCCGTTATCGGTGTCCTGGCCTTCCTGTTTGCCAACTATGTGATCCCTGTGGCCAATCTTCAGGCAAAATCCCTGCTCTACGATATTACCAACTCAAAACCGGCGTTTAATATCAAAGCCGGCGTTTTCTATAAAGATATCCCTGACTACACCATCAAGGTGGCGCAGAAAGACAAGGATAACCAAACCATCCACCAGGTAATGATCATTGATCATAAAAATAATAATGCGGTAATCCTGGCAGAAAAAGGACAGATGGTATTAACAGCCAACAAACGTTTTCTGTATTTCGTACTGGAAAACGGCTGGCGCTACGAAGAAAGAGGAAACCGGGGCTATACTGTTCCGGGCGACATGATAAGACAAGGTTTTAAAAAATACAGCAAGGCATTTGATCTCAGCTCATTTGCGTTTAACCGCCTGAACATGGACCTCTTCGCCTCCAACCAGCAAATGCTGAATGTCCGGCAGCTGGACGTGGCGATAGATTCTATGCAAAAAGTGGAGAATCAATTCAGTAAAACCGTAAATTCGTATGTAACAGTTCGTTATCCGTTTTTTAAATGGAAAGATTCAGCCTGGGCCAGCAGTGCGCCGGCGCTGAAAGCAAAAAATTTTGAAGAGGTGGTGCCGGAGAAGAACCTCCGTTCCGTACTCGACAGGGCAGAACAAAATGTGCGTGAAACACAAAGCGCCCTGGAACAACCCACGCAGGAGTATGAAGACAAACACGGACTCATACTTATGCATAAAGTAGAATGGCAGCGGAAATTCACACTGGCAGCAGCCTGCATTGTGATGTTCCTGATCGGAGCCCCGCTGGGATCCATTATTCGAAAAGGTGGTTTGGGTACCCCATTGGTTTTTGCCGTGATATTCTTTGTCATCTTTAACGTATTCTTCATGATCGGGGAAAAAATGGCCAGAAGTGGCGTTATGTTTACCTGGTCGGGAATGTGGTTATCCAATATGGTACTTCTGCCCATTGCAGGTTTCCTTATTGTTAAGGCTATGAATGACTCACAGCTATTTAATAAAGAATACTATTTTCGCATTATTCAAAAAGTAAAGAAGTTCTTACGAAGATTTAAAAAGCAACCTACAATTTAAAACCTACAGAATTGAAAACGCTGTTTACACTGTTCAGGAAGAATACCTACTTCTTCCTGCCCTTCCTGCTATGGCTGATAGTAGGGGGAGTGATGTTGGCAACTTACAGCCAAAGGGAGTTGTTCCTTGGTATTAACGGGGAACATTCCGAATGGGGCGATGTAATTGTTACCGGGCTAACCTACCTCGGTGACGGGATTATGTTTGGAATAGTATTGTTTCTGATGCTGGTAACGCAAAGATTCAGGCTATTTTTTATCGGGCTGGCAGTACTCCTGCTGGTAACACTTGTGGTACAGGTAGCCAAACATTATTTTAACGCGCCCAGGCCCATCAGCTATTTTGGTGATGAAACAGCCACCCTGGTGCATACGGTACGATGGGTAAATGTGCACAGCAGTTGCAGTTTCCCTTCCGGCCATTCTGCCGGAGCTTTTGGCATGTTCAGCTTTCTGGCTGTTATATTGCGCAATAAAAAGCTCGGTTTACTGTTAATAGGAATGGCGCTATGCGCTGCTTATTCCCGTATCTATCTGGCACAACACTTTTTTGCCGATGTATATGTGGGTAGCATCGTAGGCACCCTAAGCACTATTATTGTATACGGATTCTTTAAATTCAGGGATACCACGTCGTCGCCTGAAGTATGTGCCGAAGCAATGCTGCAGGCTAATACCGCATCGTAAAATTCAGCGCTTACGAACGACGAATGACGGAATTGTGGGTAGATAAACAGGCGGAAGTCAATTTTTGCCACTATCTACCCACATTTCCGTCATTTGTAATTTGTAACTTGTGCTGCTCATTTATTAAAAACTGTCAATGAAATACCTATTGATCGCCCTGGTGGCTGCTTTACTATTCATCCCTTTTCTGGGTGCTGTACATTTATTTGACTGGGACGAGATTAACTTTGCCGAAGCAGCCCGGGAAATGATAGTGAGTCATAATTTCAGCCAGGTGCAGATTGACTTCCGCCCTTTCTGGGAAAAGCCGCCGCTGTTCATCTGGATGCAGGTAGGTAGCATGATGTTGTTCGGTGTGAATGATTTTGCCGCGCGTTTCCCGAACGCCATTATCGGTATAGCCACTATCGTTAGTCTGTTTGCCATAGGCAAAAAGCTGGCAGATGAAAGATTTGGCTTCTGGTGGGCATTGGTATATGCCGGTTCCTGGTTACCACATTTCTATTTCAAGTCAGGTATTATAGATCCTACCTTCAACTTCTTCATATTCCTTTCCATCTACTTTGCTTATCGCATCGGTTATAACAGCAAGTCTTTCCGTATGGCCATTTTCAGCGGTTTGTTCCTTGGCCTGGCAGTCCTCACAAAAGGTCCGGTAGCCATCCTCGTGGCTTTGCTGACATTGCTGGTATACTGGATCTGGAATAAAGGAAAAATCAATATCCGTTTTTCGCACCTTGGCCTCATCGCGTTGTTCGCCTGTATTACTACCCTGCTGTGGTTTGGATATGAAATTATCGCACACGGCTGGTGGTTTGTAAATGAATTTGTGGCGTACCAGATCCGTTTGCTGACAACAGAAGATGCCGGGCATGGCGGACCATTTTTCTATCACTGGATTGTATTGCTGATAGGATGCTTTCCTGCCAGTACCTTTCTTTTTACCTATTTACAGGGCAGGAAGAAAACCATCTACAGCACAGCTGCCGCTACCGAAATGAAAGATTTCAAGGTATGGATGTGGGTATTGTTCTGGGTAGTGCTGATCCTGTTTTCCATTGTGAAAACCAAGATCGTACACTATTCTTCACTTTGCTATTTCCCCCTCTCCTTCCTTGCTGCATGGCAGGTATACAAATTATCCGAAGGCAAACAGCAACTGCGCGGATGGAATATCGCACTCATCCTGTTTATCGGTATCGTGTTGGGCCTTGCCATTGCGGTACTGCCGCTGGTAGGTGTTTACAAGGATATGCTGATTCCATATATCGGTGATAAATTTGCCGTAGCCAACCTCCAGGCCGCCGTACCATGGTCGATAGCGGAAACAGCCTACGGTGCCGGCTATATTATCCTGGTGATTGTGAGCGGCGTACTACTGATGCGGAAACAGATCTCTAAAGGATTGCTCTGCCTGTTCATCAGCTCTATCCTGGTAATACAAGTTACGGTGGTGCATTTTGTACCCAAAATAGAGGCCTACTCACAACGTGCGGCAATAGACTACTTTATTTCCCTGCAGGGGAAAGACGTATATGTGAAAGCGTTAGGATATCACAGCTATGCACAGCATTACTATTCAAGAGAACTGCCTCATAGCAATAAAAACTACTACGACCAGGAATGGTTGCTGAACGGGGCCATCGACAAGCCAGCTTATTTTATTTGCCGCATTACCGACAGCGAGCCTTACCGCCATCATCCCAACCTGGAAGTGATCGGAGAAAAGAATGGGTTTGTGTTCCTGAAACGGAAATAGTGGTTTCCTTTGCCCGGGATTTTGTCTTGCCCAGGATTTCAATGATTTTGATGATTTTCAGGATTTTTTATTTTTTTTGATTTATTAAAAGATTAGGGGAGACAAAAGCGGATATGCTCTTATCTCCCCTAATCTTTTTAAATCTTCACAAGAAAAAAATCCTGAAAATCATCAAAATCATTGAAATCCTGGGCAAGACAAAACCAATCACAGTCACACTGCTGCGTTATAGCGTTTTTCCACTTCATCCCAGTTGATGGCATTCCAGAACGCTGCAATATATTCAGGCCGCTTATTCTGATGTTTCAGGTAATAAGCATGTTCCCATACATCCAGTGCCAGGATGGGTGTACCCTTATCTTTTACGATATTATGCATTAACGGATTGTCCTGGTTGGGAGTGTTGATGATCGCCAGTTTTTTCCCCGGGGTAACGATCAGCCAGGCCCAACCTGATCCGAAAACGGTTTTTGCCGCATCGTTGAACTTGGTCTGGAAAGCTTCCCAGCTACCAAAAGCGCTGGTGACCGCTGTCTTTATCTTGTCGGACGGGGTTTGTTTAGTGGGCGACAACAGCGTCCAGAAAAGGGAGTGGTTATAGTGTCCTCCACCGTTATTCCTGACAGCTTTATCCTTATCGGTCACCTTATTGAGTATCTGTTCCAGCGTAAGACTGGCAAATGTGCCTCCTGCGATAGCGTCATTCAGATTTTTCACATAGGCTGCGTGGTGCTTGTCATGGTGAATTTCCATGGTAAGCTTGTCAATGTTAGGTTCCAGCGCATCGTAGCCATAGGGTAATGCAGGAAGAACAAAGGGCGCTTTAGGATCGATGAAGGCCGGCTGGCCGGGTGTAGCGGAAGAAGTAGCCAGGCTGCTCAATGGCCCGCTCAAAATAGCGGCGCCTGCGAGGCTGGTAAGCTTGAGAAATTCTCTCTTATCCATATTTATTATTTTAAATATATATTAGTGTATAATAAAGATCGAAGTCAGGCGCAAAAAGCCACAAATATTAAACCAAATCTCGCTAGTGGGAAGAGATGAAAAGTAATATTAAAAGTAAGCTAAAAGTATAAAAAGAGGGATTTAATATCAAAATAAAGGAAAACTTTTAGGTTGTTTTCATATTAAATTACTATTTTACCTTACATTCATATCATGATTACAGTGGTGAATTGTAATTAATTTATGATTGCCAGACATATTTATCCCGGGCCTGGCAGGTAGAAAAGAGACCTGTTCACTAACCCGCCAATACGCCAACATTAATTACCGGCTACATAACACATAATTAATAAGAAGCAAATAATTTAGAGCAATAAGGAATTGCTGTATTCAACGACAAGACAAAGTAATCCAGTGCGGGCACAATGAAGCACTACCTCGATAAAGCAGGAAACATGATACAACAGTACCTCAGGCGACAACAGGATGAAAGCAATGACTATAAGCCTGTTTTTTATGATTTGAAGCAAACACAAGACCTTCAGGCTTTTGAAGCCCTTTTAACCTCCCGTCCTCATATCCGCATTAACGATAATATATATTCCCAATTGCGGGAGCTGATGAAAATCAGGAATCCTACTAAGCGGCTAACAGCAGAAGAATACGACGAAAAGATCCAGTCTTATCTTGGCGATATTCCAATAGAGAAGTTTGGTATTTGGGTGTATTATTCCTGGATAGACCGTTTGGTGCACCTGGTGAACGAAGCCGATTTTATTGAGCTACGCACCAGCCGTAACCAGCATAAGATTACCGCTGCTGAAATCGGCGTGTTATCAAAAAAGAAAATAGGCATTGTGGGCTTGTCTGTAGGTCAATCGATCGCACTAACACTGGTGATGGAGCGGATCTGCGGAGAGTTGCGGCTGGCGGATTTCGACAACCTGGAGCTAACAAATATGAACCGGATCCGCTGTGGGGTTCATAATATTCAAACTTCCAAAGTGGTGATTGCCGCGCGCGAAATTGCGGAGCTGGACCCGTTTATTAAAGTAAAGATCTTTAAAGATGGGATGACAGAGGCCAATATGGACGAGTTTTTTACGGCCGACGGCGTGTTGGACGTTTTTGTAGAAGAATGTGATGGTGTGGATATTAAAATATTAAGCCGGATTAAGGCAAAAGAGTTAAAGATCCCGGTGGTAATGGAAATGAACGACCGGGGAATGATAGATATTGAGCGGTTTGACCTGGAGCCAGAAAGACCCCTGATGCACGGGCTGATCCCGGAAGTGGACATTGCAACGCTGAAAGGCTTGACAGATGCGGAAAAGCTCCCTATTTTCAGTCCTATGTTAGCCCTTGAAAATGCGTCAGCAAGAATGAAGTTTTCCCTGGGAGAAATTGGGAAAACCATCACCACCTGGCCTCAGCTTGCATCTTCTGTGGTATTGGGAGGCGCGCTGGTGGCAGATACATGCCGGCGCATTATCCTGGATCAGCTAAAAAGTTCAGGCAGGTATTATATAGACTTTGAGCAGTTGATTGTTTAACATACTTATGCCTTGTATAAGCGCTATTCCGCAATGTCATGATTAATGTAAGGGTATTTAGGGCTCCGGATGATCCTGAGGCGTGTATGAGATTTTACACCGGTCACCTCAAGTTGCTGGAAATATATTTTGGCATAGCCCAGGTAACATCGGGGAGCGCTGACTGGATGCAACACGAAAACACAATAGTTATTATTGTTGAGGACGATACTCGTACCAAAACATACGGGGGAGCGCGTGTTCAGATTGCAGACGGCATATTGCCCTTACCCATTGAAACAGCAATAGGCAAATACGACGAAAAGATATATTCATATGTTAAAAAAGGCAGTGCAGAGATATGTGGTATGTGGAACTCGAAAGAAGTAGCAGGAATGGGAATTGGCAGCCAGGTACTCGCCAGGGTAGGCGTAGTACTCGGCGCCCAGTTACCGATCGATACCTATCACGTACTGTGCGCACCAATTACTACGCGGGTTGGAAAGCGTGTGGGCTTTGTGATTGATGAATCGCTGGGCAACAATGGCACCTTCTTTTATCCGAAAGACGACTTCCTTGCCACCGCGATGGTCATCAATGATCCCTATGCATTGCCCTATGCGGATCCAAAGGAAAAGCTGCTGATCTCCGATCTGCGTGAAAATCCGATTCAGTCGAAGATTGAAGTGGGCCCCAAAGGCTCCTATGAGGTAAACTATAGCCTTAAGATCCCTACACATGCTCATTCTACCACATGATCACGTAATAAGGGCTGGTAATGATAAAAAATAAATATAAATTCAAGCCTTATAACTAATCTCATTAAGTGATGTTGTCTAAGATTGTTGTTTTGTGGTCAATCTTTACCTTGTCATTTCTGTTGAATACAACAGCGCAATCCGTTGTGTACAAAAACAGTAAATCCCTGTTACAGGTAGGTGGCCATCTTGAACTGTATACCGATAAAGATAACAGGCTTACGATCGATGATGTAAAGCAGATGGATTTCAAGCCATCCGCACAGGAAGTACCTAACCTTCAGATCACTCCATATACACAGTGGGCGAAGGTTTCCATCCTTAATGAATCAACCTCCCATCATCTTTTACTCGAAGTTGAATACCCGATCATCGATGATATCACGTTCTATGAAGTGCAACCGGATGGCGCCGTTAAAAGTACCAGGCTGGGGGAATTCACCGCGTATAAAAACAGGGGGTACGACCATCAGAACTACCAGTTTCCCCTCGAAATCCCTACCGGTGAAACCAGGCAATACTACCTGAAGGTAAAGGCGGGCGAACAGCTGCAGTTGCCTGTTTACCTGGGCACCGCTGAAACGGTATACGATAAAAATAACAAAAGGGAACTGATTTTTGGTATATACGTTGGCGTTATCCTGGCAATGGGATTCTATAATCTTTTCATTTACATATCTACCCGGGACAACAGTTACCTGATTTACGTAAGCTATATCGTTTGCGTAGGAATGACCCAGGCAACCCTGCAGGGTTATTCCTTCCGCTTCCTGTATCCCAACAGCCCCTGGCTGGCCATGCATGCCACCGTACTGGTCCCGGTGTTTAACGGCCTTACCGCCGTGGCATTTATCCAGAAGTTTTTGTCGACGCAGACCAATTACCGGCTTGGGCATAAAGTGCTGAACATCGTGATGGGCCTGTATGTGCTTTGCTTTATTCCCACTTTCCTGGATATGTACAATTATGCGCAGATCCTGGTACAACTCGACGCATTCCTGGCTGCCGTGATGGCCTTTGTGGTCGCTTACCGGATCAGCAGGAAAGGAGTAAATGCCGCACGTTTCTTCCTGCTGGCCTGGTCTATATTCCTGATCAGC
>Ga0207426_1000527_pt1 | contig 55514 bp, 51 predicted proteins | sample AraplaMF_Cvi_mMS_FD_184265 | JGI IMG/M metagenome (GOLD analysis project Ga0207426, IMG submission 184265) | Arabidopsis root microbial communities from the University of North Carolina, USA - plate scrape MF_Cvi_mMS (SPAdes) (version 2) | ecosystem: Host-associated > Plants > Roots > Endosphere...
TAGAGCTCGGGTGCGCCGATCGCCTGCGCGCAGCGCTCCCAGATCCGCCCGCCGGTCGCGGCAATGTTGATGTAGCCGTCCGAGGTCTTGAACACGCCGGTCGGGATGCTGGTCGGATGGTTGTTGCCGGCCTGCTTGGCGACGTCCTTCTCCATCAGCCAGCGCGCGGCCTGGAAGTCGAGCATGAAGATCTGGGCTTGCAGCAGCGAGGTCTGCACCCACTGGCCCTTGCCGGAAACCTCGCGCTCGAGCAGCGCAGTGAGGATGCCCATGGCGCAGAACAGGCCCGCGGTGAGATCGGCGACTGGAATGCCGACGCGCATCGGGCCTTCGCCCGGCGCGCCGGTGATCGACATCAGCCCGCCCATGCCCTGGGCGATCTGATCGAAGCCCGGGCGCTTGTGGTAGGGCCCGTCCTGGCCGAAGCCGGAGATGCTGCCATAGACGATGCGCGGGTTGATCGCGGCGACGCTCTCGTAGTCGATGCCGAGCTTCTTCTTCACGTCGGGACGGAAGTTCTCGACCACGACGTCGGCCTTGGCGACGAGGCGCTTGAAGACGGCAAGCCCGCGCTCGTCCTTCAGGTTCAGCGTCATCGCCCGCTTGTTGCGGTGCAAATTCTGGAAGTCCGCGCCCTGGCGCGGCCCGCCCATCTGTTCGCCGCCGGCATCCTCGAGCAACGCGTCGATCTTGATCACCTTGGCGCCCCAGTCCGCGAGCTGCCGCACGCAGGTGGGCCCGGACCGGACGCGGGTGAGATCGAGGACGGTGAAGCGCGACAGGGCGGCCGAGGCGTGCGGGAAGGGCATTGGGAATGGCTCCGGAACAGACTACCGGCTACCATAGTGCCGAAATACCATGTCGTCCAAGCTGTGCCGGCTGCAGGGGTGTCATGCCGACGCGGTCGTGTTGAGACCGACCCGCGAGCCATCGTAACCGTGGTCGATGATCGCCTGCCACCACGAGCGGTTCTGGAAGAACCAGCGGATGGTCTTCTCGATCCCGCTTTCAAAGTCCTCGCGGGCCTGCCAGCCGAGCTCGCGGCTGATCTTGGTGGCATCGATCGCATAGCGCCGGTCGTGACCGGGACGGTCCGCGACAAACGAGATCAGGTTGCGGCGGGGACCAAGCGTCCCCGGGATGAGGCGATCCAGGGCATCGCAGATCCGCTCCACCACATGCAGATTGGTGCGCTCGTTGCTGCCGCCGATGTTGTAGGTCTCGCCGGCGCGTCCGCGCTCGAGCACGAGGGTGAGCGCGCGGGCATGGTCTTCCACATAGAGCCAGTCGCGAATCTGCTGCCCGTCGCCGTAAACGGGAAGAGACTGTTCAGCCAGCCCGCGGACGATCATGTGAGGTATCAGCTTCTCGGGAAACTGATACGGTCCGTAATTGTTCGAGCAATTCGTGACGACGGTCGGAAGCTCATAGGTTTCACGCCAGGCTCGAACGAGGTGGTCGGACGAAGCCTTGCTGGCGGAGTATGGCGAGTTCGGCGCGTAAGGTGTCGTCTCGGTGAACAGGCCGTCCGGGCCAAGCGAGCCGAACACTTCATCCGTTGAAACGTGGAGCAGCCGGAAGCGATCGCGCTTGTCGGCAGACAAGCCGCGCCAATGGCGCAGGCTTTCCTGCAGCAGCGTGAACGTGCCGACGATATTGGTCGTGATGAACTCGGCCGGCCCGTCGATGGATCGGTCCACGTGGCTCTCGGCCGCAAGGTGCATCACCGCGTCGGGTTGATATTTTTCGAACAGCCTGCGGAGGCCGGGGCCGTCGCAGATGCATTGCTTCTCGAAGGCGTAACGCGGATTCTCCGGCGCGCCGGGAAGCGTGCTCAGGCTGCCAGCATAGGTCAGCTTGTCGATATTCACGACCGATGCATTGGTGTCCGCCAGCAGATGGCGAATGACGGCCGATCCGATGAAGCCGGCTCCGCCGGTAACGAAGATGGTCTGCTTTTCAAAGCGCATCGGTGCTCTTCATGCAAAGGGGGCAGCTAGCGTCGGAGCGAGCGGTGGATCGACAGCAGATATTCGCCATAGCTGCTCTTGGCGCATTTCTTCGCCAATTCCTCGAATTCGTCGAGGCTGATGTATCCGAGCCGCATTGCGATCTCTTCCGGGCAGGCGATGCGCAATCCTTGCCGCTGCTCGAGAATTTGCACGAAATGGCTGGCCTCGACCAATGAGGCATGGGTACCGGTGTCGAGCCAGGCGAAGCCGCGGCCGAGGATTTCGACGTGGAGATCGCCGCGCTCGAGGTAGGCCCTGTTCACGTCGGTGATTTCCAGCTCCCCCCTGACCGAAGGTCTGACGCGTGGCGCGATGTCGAGCACTTCATTGTCGTAGAAGTAGAGACCGGTCACCGCCAGATTGGAGTTGGTCTCTTTCGGCTTTTCCTTGAGCGAGGCTGGCTTACCCTGGGAGTCGAATTCGATCACGCCATATTGCTCGGGCGTATTGACGGGATAGCAGAAGATCGTCGCTCCCTTCTCGCGCGTTCTGGCGCGCTTGAGGCGCTCGAGCAAGGTCGTTCCATAGAAAATGTTGTCACCAAGGACGAGGGCGACAGAATCGGATCCCACGAAATCTCGCCCGACGACGAAGGCATCGGCAAGGCCGCGCGGGCTGGCCTGGGACGCGTAGGAAAAACGCAGGCCGAGGTGCGATCCGTCCCCGAGCAGCCGCTGAAACAGGTGCTGATCGTCGGGCGTGGTGATGATCAAGATGTCCCTGATTTCCGCAAGCATCAACACGGACAGCGGATAGTAGATCATCGGCTTGTCGAAGACCGGAAGAAGCTGCTTCGATATCACGGCCGTGACGGGGTAGAGGCGCGATCCCGTGCCGCCTGCGAGGATAATTCCCTTCATCAAAAAATCCGAAGTTTTCCTGTCCTTGAACTCTCCGGGCTGCCTTCGCCCGGAGACGAAGCCGTCCGGTCAGCCCGGTTTGTGGCGCACGCGCAGTCCGTCATGTCTGCAGCTGGAGGCCCTTATTTTGCGTTGCGGGCCGGGCATTGTAAAGGGTTCGCCGGCCGGGCCCGATGGCGCGCGAGTCAGCCTTTTCAGCATGTCGCGTCGTATATGAGAGCCTCGAGCTGCGAGAGCCTCGGGCTGCGTTGAGCTCTGGGTCACGATCAGCCTTGGCCCGCGATGAGCTCGCGGCAGCGAGCGGTGGAATGCGCGTCATCCGCGATCGAGCGTTTCGAAAATCGCGAAGCGACATCACCGACGTTCTGTCGAAGCTGCCGGTCATCGGCCCAGGCGCTTCAACTCGGCCCGGGCACGCTCGGCGAGCGGATCATCGCTATGTCGCGCGATGAACAGCTCGAGCGCCTCGGCCGTTCCCTTGGCACGAGCAGCCTCGTACTCCTCGGCCACCGCGACCGACGGGTCGCGGGGAGGCGGCATCACCGGCGCCCGCGGGGCCTTCGCTGCTTCGTCCGCTTCGGCTTTTTTGGTCATGACGATTTGCCCCTCGGGGAACGATAGTTCCAGACTGGCGAGCGCCACGAGAGCGCAGAGATAGATGGCCGTCAGTCGAAGCTGCTTCATGAGATGTCTCGAATGCGCCGCAGCGTGCTCTGAAAGGCCCGTGTAACCACGGGGTTCCTGATTAACAAGCCGTTATTTTCTGCTCGTAGCATCCGCCGCCAAAAATAAACCAAACGTATAAATCCTAAGGCTAGAATCGCTCCTCCGCCCGATCCGGCGCTGCACGACATTTCTCCGAGGGACAATCCATTGGCTACCGCGGTCAACGTAAGCGCCACCTCCAACGCCGACATCGACGGCCTGCTGTCCGGCTACAAATGGACGGGCGCGATCACTTACAGCTTTCCGGATGCTGCGAGCGACTATCCCTCCTATACCTACGGGGATAATGAGCCGGCGTCGTTCACCCAGTCTCCTGCCGCAATGCAGTCGGCGATCAACTACGCGGTCGGCCTGGTCAAGAGCTATACCAACATCTCCCTTCAGTATGCCGGCACCAACGGTGCCGACATCATGGTGGGGCAATCGTCGGCCGCCAACCCGACGTCCTACGCCTATTATCCCGGGAACTACGGACCCGGCGGCGACGTCTGGTTCGGTACCGCCTATCCGTACGCGCAGGCTGCGCTCGGCAATTATTACTTCGCGACCGCGCTGCACGAGTTCGGTCATGCGCTTGGCCTCAAGCACAGCCAGGACACCGGCGGTCCGGCCAATGTCGCGGTGCCGGCCGCGCATGACGATAGCGAATACACGATCATGAGCTATCGCAGCTACGTCGGCGCGCCGCTGACGGGCTACACGGCCGAGACCTATGGGTTTTCGCAGACCTACATGGCCAACGACATCCTCGCGCTGCAGACGATGTACGGGGCGAACTACACGACGCAGAACAGCAACACCGTCTACACCTGGAGCACGACCACCGGGCAGGAGTTCATCAACGGTGTCGCGCAGCCCGCGGATGGCGGCGGCATCGGCGGTTCGGCCAACCGAATCTTCGAGACGATCTGGGACGGCGGCGGCGTCGATACCTATGATCTGTCGAACTATACGACCAACCTGTCGATCAATCTCAATCCGGGCGCGGCATCGGTCTTCTCGTCGACACAGCTCGCCTATCTCGGCAGCGGCCACTACGCCGCCGGGAACGTCTACAATTCCTATCTCTACAACAACGACGCGCGCTCCTACATCGACAACGCGACCGGCGGTTCCGGTAACGACACGATCATCGGCAACGCGATCGCGAACGTCCTGAACGGCGGTGGCGGCAACGACACGATCACGGGCGGTGGCGGCAACGACACCATCATTGGCGGCGCAGGTACCGATACCGCGGTCTATTCCGGCAGCCAGGCGAATTATGCGATCAGCTACAATTCGACCACGCAAGTCTTCACGTTGGTCGATCAACGCTCCGGAACGCCTGACGGCACCGACACCGTGTCCGGCGTGGAGAACTTCCAATTCGCCGACGGAACGATTTCGAGCACGGCACTGATCAGTCTTCTGGTTCCGACGGTGATCGAGGCGATCGGCGACACCAGCCTGGTGCAGGCAGGCGGCGTCTATTTGCTCAATCCGACGGCAGGTGGGACCGGCCCCATCCTGAAATATCAGGGTGCGCCAGTGGGCAGCGCCGCGCCCTGGATCCCGATTGCGGCCGAACGGACATCAACCGGCTATGACGTTGCCTGGAAGGATTCAACTTCCGACCAGTTTTCGATCTGGACCACCGACAGCGATGGCAATCATACGTCGTTCCTGACCGGAGCGGTTTCCGGCAGCAGCACGACGCTGCAAAATATCGAGAACACCTTTCACCAGGATCTCAACGGCGACGGCATCATCGGCGCGTCGACTGCGTCGAGCTCCGTGAGCCTCGAGTCATTCGGCTCGACGAGCCTGACACAGGTCGGAAGCAATTATGGGCTCTACGCGAACGGGACGAGTGCCGGTCCGATCCTGAAGATGAGCGGAACGGCCATTGTCGTTGGGCAAACTGGAACCTGGTCCCCGATCGCAGCCGAGCAGACATCAACGGGTTATGATGTCGCGTGGAAGGATTCCAGCACGGGTCAGTTCTCGATCTGGACCACGGACAGTAACGGCAATTTCACATCGTTCCTGACCGGTGCCGTGTCGGGCACGAGCGCGACACTCAAATCGATCGAGGATGTCTTCCACGAGGACTTGAACGGCGACGGAACGATCGGCATGCCCGCATCGGTTATCGAAGCCGCCGGCGTGACGAGCCTGGTCGTGAGTGGAAGCAACTATCTGCTCTCGGCTGGCGGTACCGGTCCGCTGCTTAAGATGGGCGGGGCAGCTGTTACCGTGGGCCAGGCCGGAACGTGGTCGCCGATCGCGGCAGAGCAGGTCAGCGGCGGTTATGATGTTGCCTGGAAGGATTCGAGTACGGGCCAGTTCTCGATCTGGAGCACTGACAAGAACGGCAACTTCACGGCCTTCCTGACCGGCGCCGTCGCAGGCAATAGCAGCACGCTGCAGTCCTACGAGCCGATCTTCCAGCAGGATCTGAATGGCGACGGCTTCACCGGCGTTCACGCGGCGCCACTGGCGTCGCAAGGGACAGTCGCTGCCGTCGTGGGCGGTGGTTTCGTTTTCACGGCGATCGGAGGCAGCCCTGTGAGCCACATGGTTGAGCAGCCGGATACGATGCCTGCGCCGGCATCATCGCCGTCAGATCCTGTCGCCTATCAGAGTCACATGGGTGATGCTGCGACGGTGTTGGCAGAGTATCTGGCAACCCTGCATCTCGACCATCAGATCCTGGTCTGAATGGCCGCGCGCAAATCGTTTGATCGCGGGAATCAGGTCCAGCGTGCTGCGCCAAACCCGTCCTTGCCGTAGGCGTTGCCGTTGTAGAGCAGGAAGTTGCCCTGCTGCGTTTCAAGGCGGCTGCCGTAGCAGACCATCTCGGAATCCCATCCCGACGGTGCAACCTCGATCATTGGCGAGGCGTCGCGCTGCCACGATAGTCCGTCCGTGGAGGTTGCACTGTAAATGCGATAGGTCTCTCCAAGACGGCGCGCCGAATAGATCATGCGGTAGCCGTCATCGACCTTCATCACCACGGGCCGCGCAATCGCGTGCTCGTTCTCCAGATAAGGCAGGCATAGCCGGTCGTTGACTTGCCAGGTGATGCCGTCGTCGCTGGTCGCATGCTTGATCGAGTAATAGTGCGTCGGCGGTTCAGCTTCGGTTGCGCCCGGCACCCATTCCGTGCCGGAGATGTACCACATGCGCAGGCGCCCGCCTTCCGCGATCACCCAGGGGGCACCGGTCAGGAACGGGTCGTAGTGATTACGGCCGAGCACCGGTGCCTCCGAGACCTTCTGGAAGGTCTTGCCACCGTCATGCGATTCCGCCGCCCCGACGAAGAAAGTGAAGGGCACCGCGCGCGCCAGTGTCCAGCCGGTGTAGTACATCAGGAGACGCCCCTGATGCGTCACGATGCTACCTGGCATTGCACCGCAATCGTCGAAGGCACCCAGTCGGCCGAGCGTGAGCGAGGGGACGGATGCGGTCTCCTTCACCGTGATGGCCGAGCCGCTCACCTCGATATCGGCCCACGCACCCTGCGACCGGTTTTTCTCGTCTCGCGCGGCAAAATGTACGCGAAAACGGGGCGGCGAAAGCTGCTGCACGAACGGATTCTGGCAATGCGAGCGATGCCAGCTCGCGCCCGTCGCGCCATAGACCAATCCCAGTCGCTCGTAGTGCTCGGCCATGATTGATGAGTCCTAGTGGTGGTTCTTGAGCAGCTTGATGAAGCGCATGCTGTCGATGCCCATAGCGGGCGTCGCCTCGACGACGTGAACCGCGCGCTCGTCCGTATCCTTCGTGATCAGCGCGTTGGCGCCGATGAACGACTGTCGGCCAACGCGCACGCTGTTGGAGATGTTGCAGTTGCTGCCGAGATAGGCGTAGTCGCCGACCGTGACGTCGCCGTTGAGCACGACATGTGAAGCGAGGAAAGCATGGTTGCCGATCCGGCTGCGATCACCGATCTGGCAGCCGCTCCAGATCACCACGTTGTCGCCGATGATCGTGTCGAAGTTCACCGACTGGTTTTCCAGGATGAAGCAGTTCTCGCCGATCTCGCAATGCCCGGCCAGCCGGTTCGACCCATGCACATAGGAGATGAAGCGGTAGCCGAGCGATTTCATCAGCTCGTACTTCTCGGCCCGCAGCATGTTCATGCGCCCCGATCCGAGCGGCACGAAAGCCAGGAAGTCGCTTGGCGGGAAGCGGTCAACGGCCTCGTCGACGGCGATCATCGGGCGTCCGTTGAACTCGCTTGCGGTCAGGAACTCGCGATCGACCACGTAGCCACTGATTTCGTGCGGCGTATCCCATTCAAAGTAGCGGCGGGCGGTGTCCGCACCCTGACCGCTTCCGAAGATCACGATGCGGCGCGGCCGCTCCTCGCCGGAATACAAGGTCATTGTCAGTTGTCCAGGTCAGATGTCTCGCTCGTGCGCCCGAACGTCAGCTGGCCTTTTGGCAGGCTACGGTCCAGACGTGTTCTTCGATACCCCAGAAATCGTTGCGGCACGAGCCAATTTCGAAATCCGTGAACGCCGGTGAAAGCGCGCTCACGATCTCGGCTTCGTTGTCGAATTTCTTGAGCACGTAGCCATTGCGCAGGCCGTAGGGATCGGCGGCGATCTCCATGTGCCCGTCGCCGTGATCCCTGGCCCGGCGCAACACGTAAGTTGTGCCGATCGGAGCCGAGAACACGAAGGATCCGCCGGGGCGCATCACGCGGGCGATCTCGCGCACATTGTCGGAGAAGCGCGTGCCGGGATCGACATAGTAGCAGGCATGGCAGGCGAGGACGTTGTCGAAGAAGCCGTCGGGGTAGGGCAGCGCGTCGTTACGTCCGACGGCGAGGGTCGCCTCGACGCCGAGATTCCTCATTCGCGCCGTGGTGAGATCGCAGATCTCTTGCGATATCTCAGTGCCATGAACTTCCATCCCGAGATTGCGGAGCAGCGGCATGTTGCGGCCGTCGCCGCAGCCGAGATCGAGCACGCGCCTTCCGTGATAGCTGGCCGCATCGGTCTTGTGCCGCGGATAGTTGCCGAGATAGGCGCGGACGACGAATTCCACGGGGTAGACGTGCACCGGATTGCGCTTCTGGTAGAAGGCGCCATAGGTGCCGTCGATCGCAGCCGGTGGCTTTTTGACTTCGTCGGTCATTGTGTCTTCAGAATCGGTTGCCGGAGCGGATGTGGAGGGCGATGTCGTCGGGGCGCAGGATCGGAAACAGGTCGTAGTCTTCGATCAGGAGGCATCCGTCGACGCAGGAGACTACGAACGACATGTTCTCGAACACCTTGCAGATCATGCCGGATCCCTGCGCGCGGTGGTCGTCGAGGTCGATGAAGGAGGCCTTGTTGATGGTCACGCACTTGTTCAGCAGGAATGCGTGAGCCGGAAAATAGGGTTTTGCGTGCACGCGGATCTGGTTGCGGATCTCCGAGCGCGGCTGATGCCAGTCGATCCGGTACTGCGGTGCGATCCTGTTGTAGTATGAGCCGCCAGCAGGCTGCTTCCGCGCCGTCAGTTCGCCGCGCAGGACCTTATCGAAATTCTCGATCAGGAGATCGGCGCAGAGCTTCATCGATCTCTTGTAGAGTTCGTGACCGGTCTCATCGGGCGCGATCGGATGGAGCCGCTGCAGCAGGATGTCGCCGGTGTCGATCCCTTCGTCCATGTAGTGCAGCGTGACGCCGATTTCTTTTTCGTTGTTGAGGATGCACCACGGCGTCGGGAAGGTGCCGCGATAATGCGGCAACAGGCCAGGATGCACGTTGATGCAGCCGAGCGGCGGAATCGCGAGAAGGCGGCGCGGGAAGATGCGGGGATAATAGGCGCAGACGATGAGGTCCGGCGCCAGGGCCTCGATCTCGGTCAGAAAAGCGTTGTCTATCCGTTTCGGTGTCAGCGCGGTCACGCCCATTTCCCGGCAGAGGTCGAGCGTTGCCCGATAGCCGTAGATCTCGTCGCGCTGCGTGCGCTGGGTCACCACGGTAAGATCGATGTCGTTGCGCGCATGCATCCACGAAAAGACATCGTTGCCGATGTCCTGCGAGGTAAACAGCAGAACCTTGGTCTTCTTCATTGCGGCCTATTCCTTGACGAAGTAGCCGCCGGGCCGGATCGAATAGGACAGCTTGCGGACGCGGGGCAGCGGCTGGCCGATTTCCTTGAAATAGTGCTCGAAGGCGGTGGTCTCGCCAAGCCAGGGCGGCGACCCGTATCCGTTCATGGCGACGACGCCACCGGGCACGAGCAGAGGATAGAGCGCCCGGAAGGCGGTCAACGTCGGCTTGTACAAATTGACGTCGAAGAAGATCATCGACAGCCGCGTGCCCTGGTTGCGGGCGGCGAAGGCCGGCACAGTCTGGAGGATATCGCCGGAAATGACGCGGCAGCGCTCGACGCCGGGCAGCAGATTGTCCTGGTTCGTCAGCTTTACCATGCGCTCGAGATATCGGTCTGGAACTTCCTTGCGACCAACCACGCTCTCGATCCAGGGCCTGGGATCGCCGTCCTCAGGCGCAAAGTCCTGGTAGCCGCCACCGCTCTCGAAGCCGAACACCTTGCGCGAGCGGTCGCCCGGCATAAACGTCTCGAGCAGCTTCGACCACGTGAAGAGGCCGGCGCCGAGAAAGACGCCGAGCTCGACGATAGAGCCGGGCAGATCCACGACCATGCGGAACAGGTCGTAGTCCGCCAGAAGGCGGGTCATTTCACGCCGCCTGACGAAGGCCGGATAATTGATGAGCGTCTCCTGCAGCGAGATCTCCCCGTCATCCAGGATGCTCTTGAGCTCCGTCCAGTGCTGCTCCTCTCTGGATTGATAGGTCGCGCGGGCGGGATCAATCTTCTCGGTCATGGCTGAGCTCTTTGGTGGACCCTGCGGACGATGACGTAAGGACGGTTCTTGGTCTCGACGAAGATGCGCGACACGTAAATGCCGATCACACCAAGGCAGAACACGATGATGCCCCCTATGAACCAGATCGAGAACATCAACGAGGCCCAGCCCGCCGAAGCTTTGTAGATCAGCTTCTGGAGGATTACCAAGATGCCGAACGCGAAAGAGATCATTGCGATAGTCATGCCGCCCATGACCATCAGGTTCAAGGGCACGGTGCTGAAGGACGTGATGCCGTTGACGAGCGTGCCGAGCCGCAACCGGGCCGAATAGGTCGTGTCGCTACGATGCCCCTTTTTGATCGACGCGCCGATCTGGCGAAATCCGGTGATCACCCAGAGCCCGCCGATGACCGTGTTGCTTTCGCGGTGCAGCAGCAGGGCGTCGACATACTCGCGGCGCATCAGCCGCACCGTGCACTGGTTCAGGGGAATGTCGATCGAATAGAGCTTGTTGATCCAGTACCAAGCGATCCGGCCGCCGGCGCTCTCGAGGGCGCCGCCCTTGCGTTGCTCCTGGAAGCCGTAGACCACGTCGCTGTCGGCCGCCGTCATCCTGTCGAGGAACGTGCCGAGCAACGCCGGGTCTTCCTCGAGGTCGCTGTCGATCAGGAAGCACAGCTCGCCGCGTGCGTGGTCGAGGCCTGCCATCAGCGCCTTGTGGTGGCCGAAATTGCGCGAAAGCTCGACGATGCGCAGATGCGGGTCGCTTTCGGCGAGCGCGCAGGCAAGCTCTAGCGAATTATCCGGCGAGCCATCGTCGACCATCACGATTTCATAGTCGTCGGTAACGCGTGCCGCGGCCTCGCTCGCACGCCGGTGGAACTCAGCAATATAGCCGGCCGACCTGTACAGCGTTGTGACGATCGAAAGCTTCATCGTCGGTCAGGCCATCTGCTCAATGAATGCGCGCACTGCCTTGCGATCGACTTTGCCGTTGGCGTTGCGCGGCAGCTCGTCGAGCTGGACGATTTTGCCGGGGCACATATAGGCCGGCAGCATTTCGCGGCAGCGAGTCGTGATCTCTTTTGACGGGATGACGCGATTTGCAACGTAGGCAACCGCAATCCCAGTTCCGTCGGTTCCGTCGAGGACGACTGCGAGGGCGCGCTGGACGCCGACAAGGCTCTGCACTGCGAGGTCGATTTCTTCGAGCTCAATGCGATGCCCACGGATCTTGACCTGGTTGTCGACCCGACCGTGGAACCAGAGGCGTCCGTGCTCGTCCTCCCGGACGCGGTCACCGGAACGATAAAACAGCGCACGGTAATGATCCTGCCGCGGGTCCTGGCGAAATCGTGCTGCGGTCTCCTGCGCATTGGCGTAGTAGCCGAGGCCGACGCAAGGACCACCGATCCACAGCTCGCCCGGCTCCCCCCTGGCCACCGGCATTCCCTCATCGTCGAGGATCGCATGTGTGAAATCGGGATGCATGGCCCCCAAGGGCGGAAACTCGCTGTCCGGAGCGGCGAGGATGTCAGGCGTGATCTCGATGCTGGAGCAGATGCAGCTCGTCTCGGTCGGGCCATAGACGTTGATGAGCCGGGCGCGGTCCGCGAAGCGCGCATGGAATTCGCGCAGCTTGCCGATCGGGTAACCCTCGCCGCCAAACTGGAATGTGCGTAGATCGGGAAGGGCTTTCGGCGTGAGCAGGCCAAGCTGGTCGAGAATCAGGAATAGCGTCGGTACCGCGAACATCACGCTCGCTTGGCCTGCACGGATGGTCTTCACCCAGCTTGCGGGATTGCTAATCTCCGAGGTCTCGACCGGCACCAGTGCTGCGCCGTTGAACAAGCCGCAATAGACGTCAAACACCGAATTGTCGAAGTGCAGCGGGTTGATGCTGGTGAAGCGCTCGCGCTGTGAGACGTGTAGCATGCCCTTCGCCCACGCGATCAGGCTGAGCACGCCTTGATGCGGGATCACGGCGCCCTTCGGCTCTCCGGTCGAGCCCGACGTGAACATCACATAGGCCGGGTCGGTCCCGGCGATCGGTGAAATGGCTGCCGATTGTCCAGTCGTCACGTCATCGAGCCAGCCTTCCTCGTCGCCATCAGCCAATCTCAGCGCCCCACCGAACGGGTTGGCGGTGCCGGACGAACTGAACAGCAATTTTGGACGAAGCTGCGCCAAGATGCGAAGGCTGCGTTCGGCCGGATTTTTCGGATCGATGAGAACGTAGGGGGCGCCGAGCTTGAGACAGCCGAGCAGCAGGGCATAGGTGATGCGGCGCTTGGGTAGCTGCAGAGCCACCACATCGCCCTTGACGATTCCGCGAGCGGCGAGCGCCGTGGCACAACGCTCGGCCAGCGACTTCAGTTCGCCGAAGCTGCAGGCGGTCTCGCGCAGGATCAACGCCGGCGCAGCCCGATCCGCGTCGGCGATCTCTGCGAAGCTGCTCCACAGATCCGTCATCAGAGACGCAAGCCTCCGTCTAGCTTCACCACCGTGCCGTTGGCAAAGCTGTTGGCCGCGAGGAATTCGATGGCGCTGACGATATCGTCGAACTGCCCGAGTCGGCCGACCGGTGTCTTCTGCACATAGCCCTTGAGCCGCTCGTCAGCGACCGCATCACGGGTGGTCGCGACGTCGATGAAGCCGAGCGCCAGCGCATTGACGCGTACGCCAAGCGGCCCCAGTTCGATCGCCATGGTGCGGGTCAATCCCTCGATTCCGGCCTTCGCGGCGCTGTAGGCGACCTGGCCTGCGTTCCCCTCGCTAGCGATGGAGGAGAAGTTCACGATCGCACCGCCGCCGCGACGCGCCATGCGCGCGGCGACCTGCGCCGCAACGACAAAGGGAGCAGTCAGGTTGGCTTCGATCACGTTTCGCCAGGAGCTCAAACCGTGCGTTACGAGTTTCGCGCCCTTGAAGCTGAGCGTGGGTTCGTTCCAAATCAGGCCGACGGCGTTGATCAGCAGGGCGATCGGCGCGTTCGCAGGTATGGCTTCGGCAAGTGTCTGCCGGAGCTGTGTTTCATCGGCAAGATCCAGCGTCCGTGACACGGTCAGCGGATGCAGCTGGGCATCGATTGTGCGGTCGAGCGCCAGTACCGGATGTCCCTTGCTTGCGAAATGCGTCACCAGCCCACGCCCAAGTGCGCCGCCGGCGCCTGAGACGATTACCCAGCGATCATCCATCGGAGCCATTGCTCACATGGCCTTCAATAGCCGCTCGACGTCGCCGACAGACTCAAGGCGTTCGATATCGTCTTCGGAAAGTTCCCTTCCGACGATCTCCTCAAGCCGCAGCACAAGCCGCACGCCCTTGAGGGAATCCCAACCCTCGAGATCCGCGAGCGGCGTGTCGCCGGCGGGAATAGGAGTGTTGCTTCGGAGCACTTCTGCGATCAACTCAGTCGCCTGCATCATCATCTCTTGGGGAACCTCCGGCGATCGCTAGAAACGCCGTGGTATTACAATATCTTAGGCGGACGTCATGAGGCGGTCGCCGGATTGCGCCCTTCATACGGCAAGTGGGCGGGAGGCGCAAATGCCGAGGCCCAGTCCCGGGATCGTTCGTTTCAAGCTCGAAACGACCGGAGTCGTCACGCCGCGGGCCTCCGCATAAGGCGCGTCGCCTCGGGGCCGGTGTTGAAGATCAGGTCGATCACACTGACGGCATGCTCGAACCCGTCATGGAGCTGCGGATAGTCAGGGTAACCGTCGTAGCTCATCCACTCCGTGGCGATCCCGGCCGCGGCGAACATCGGCTCGTCGAGATAGACGCGTGCCGAGGGGCCGCTGAGATAGTGGTCGGCACCGGCCGCTTGCGCGATCGCAAGCAGCCGTGCCGTCTTCGTGCCCTCCGCGGGATAGGCCGTATCCCTGACGATCCTCGTCTTCAGGTCGAGCAGGCCCGCGATCTCGCGCGTGAACAACTCGTTGACGCCGGTCAGGCCGCGCTCCTTGTCGGCCCGCTCGTACCAGGCGCGGACCGTGGGTGCGAAGGCATCGAAGAACGGCGCGCGGCGATAGGCAAGCTCCAGCGTCCGCCAGTGTTTCTCGGCCCAGGGCTTCTCGATCTCGACCTCGTCGATCGGCTGGTCGAACCGCCCTTTGGTCACGACGGGAATGGTCAGCCACTCGACGCCGTTGGCGGTCTTGATCCGGTTGCGGTTGTGCCAGTGCCGCTTCACGTATTGCATGCGATCGAAGATCACGTACTCGTCGCACCGTCCGATCAGGTCGAAGAAGCCCTTCCAGGGGATGTAGCAGGATTGGATGATCGAAATTCGCACGGCTATGACTTCTGGGGCACTCGCATCGGGACCCGTGCTTACCGTGCCACCGCGATGAATTCACGCCCTAATGTCGGTCGTGCCGCGCGCGGCGGAGCGGGGGCAGCCGCAACTGATGGGCTTCGGGCCGGAGCAGGGGGACCGGCGCAGCCGCTCTTCACAACAAAACGCCGAAAACAACCCCATGCACAGTAGAAGATTACCGCCGAGGCGGCGCGGCCATTCGTCGCCGGAATGATCATTTGCCCGGACATTGCCGGGCCTTTAGCCCAGCCAGCCGCCGAACCAGGTCGCATACCAGGTTTCGCCCAGCCAGCCGATCCAGATCGACGGCGCCAGGAACAGTCCGAACGGCAGGAAGGCGGTGCCGCGGACCTGCTTCTGTCGCACCGCAGCATTGGCGAGATAGGCCGCGATCGCGGCCAGCGCCGCCAGCTCGATCACCGCGACCACCGTCGCCAGATCAAGCCAGGCGCCACAGACCGCCGCCAGCGCGCCCGGCGCCGTGACGAGGCTTGCGAACACGCCGAGCAGCACGGCAACGCTCAGTGCGAGCGCGGGGCCCGGTCATGGCGGCATCCGGACAATACTCTATCGCCCCAGGATCGCGCCGAGCGTCTCGCAGATTCGCTGCTGCTGGCTTTCCTGCAGGCCGACCCAGAACGGCAGCCGGATCAGCCGCTCGGACAGATCGGTGGTGTGCGTCAGATCGCCATGGGTGCGCCCGAACCGCCTTCCGCCCGGTGACGAATGCAGCGGCACATAATGGAAGACGGCCGAAATTTCCGCCTCCCGCAGCTTGCCGAGCACTGCGTCGCGATTCGTGCCCTGCGGCAGCAGCACGTAATAGAGATGGCCGTTGTGCGCGCAATGGGCGGGCACGACCGGACGGCGCAACAATCCGCGCTGTGCGAGCGGGGCCAGCATGGTGTGATACCGCTCCCAGATCGCAAGCCGCTCCCGCGTGATGTGCTCGGCGTCCTCGAACTGTGCCCACAGGAAGGCCGCGGTCGGGTCGCTCGGCAGCAGCGACGAGCCGACATCCTGCCACGTGTACTTGTCGACCTCGCCGCGGAAGAAACGGCCGCGATCGGTGCCCTTCTCGCGGATGATCTCGGCGCGCAGGCTGAGCGCGGGGTCGTTCACCAGCAGCGCGCCGCCTTCGCCCGACATGATGTTCTTGGTCTCATGGAAGCTGAAGCTGCCGAGATCGCCGATGGCACCGAGCGGCTTGCCCTTGTAGCTCGCCATGACGCCCTGCGCCGCATCCTCGACGATGCGCAAATCATGACGCTTCGCGATGGCAACGATCTGATCCATCTCGCAGCCGACCCCCGCATAGTGCACCGGGGCAATCGCCCTCGTGCGCGAGGTGATGGCGGCCTCGATCTGGCGTTCGTCGAGGTTGAGCGTGTCCTCGCGGATGTCGACGAAAATCGGGACCGCGCCGCGCAGCACGAAGGCGTTCGCCGTCGAGACGAAGGTGAAGGAGGGCATGATGACCTCGTCACCGCTCCTGAGGTCGAGCAGGATCGCGGCAAGGTCGAGCGCGGAGGTGCAGGAGTGCGTCAGCAGCGCCTTGGCACAGCCGGTGCGCTGTTCGAGCCATTGGTGGCAAAGCCTGGTGAAGCGGCCGTCGCCGGACAGGTGACCGCTCTCCACTGCGGTCTGGATGTAGCCCTGCTCCTTTCCGGTCTTGTACGGCCGATTGAACGGGATGAATTCGGATGCCATTGCCTAAGCCGTTGAACCACCTTAAGACGCGCGCTAACGCTCTGTTTCGAATCCACGTTGGCGGTTTCCGCTGCTGGAATCAACTGGCGATCGGATGGGGGCCGACGGAACTGCCGCGCTGCCCTGTCGCTTGCGATCGCAACAGTTCGGGGCGCGCGTTTACGGGAAGGATGCGGCTTGACCGATACCCAAGTTGACGCGCCGGGCGGAGCGGACGGCTCCAGGAGCGAACAGGGCGCCAGTCGCCTTCACCGGCTCATTCACGGCTGGTCGGCAACCCTGGTGCAGATATTTCTGGCGCTGACGCAGCAATTGCTCCTCATTCCTGCCTTCCTGCATTTCTGGAGCAGCGATATGCTCGCTGCGTGGCTCGCGCTGTTTGCCGCCGGAAACCTTATCGTCGTCGCGGATTCCGGCTTGCAGCTTCGCTCGATCAACCGGTTTCTCGCCTTCAAGTCCTGCGTTGATTGCGACGGGCGCACGGCGAACTTCTACGCGCGCATGATGCGGATCTATCTGCGGATCGTCGTGATGCTCGGCGCGCTGCTGATCGTCGGCATCGAGCTGTTTCCGTCCGCCGAATATCTCGGATTTCGCGGGCTGCCGACCTTCGATACGGCTATGCTCGTCATCACCGTCGGCACGCTGCTGTCGCTGCCGGCCAATCTGGTCGCGGGTCTCTATCGCGCGCGCGGCAAATACGGCCGCGCGGTGTGGGCGCAAAACGTCGCGCTGGGGCTTGGACAGGTCGGGCAACTCGTCGCGGTCGCCTGGTTCGGTAGCCTGCTCGCGGTTGCGATTGTCTATGTCTCGGCGCAGATCCTGTTTGCGCTGTTCCTGATTGTCCATGACGCGCCCCGCCAGTTGCCGTTCCTGCGGCGCGCTCGCGGGCGCTCGACCGCGCGCTCGTTCGCCTCTTGGCGTTGGAGCGCCGGACAGTTCCGCCTTGGCTTTCCGTTCTTCATCTCCAACATGGCGGAGCTCGCGCTGGCCAACGCGCCGATGTTGCTGGTCAGTGCGATGATCGCCGATCGCGTCGCCGTGGCGCAATGGGGCCTGGTCCGCGTGATCCCGAGCTTCCTGAGGAGCTTTTGCATGCTGATGACACTGCCGATCGGCGCCGAGCTCGGTCACGACTACGCGACAGGCGACAAGGAACGGCTGCGCAGGCTCTATGCCCAAAGCTCGCTGCTCATCACCGCAATGGCCAGCCTGATCGTCGCGGGCCTGTTGCCGTTCTGGTCGGATTTTTTCGCCCTGTGGACGCATGGCAGCATTCCGAACGATGCGACGCTCGCCGTTGCGCTGCTGCTCGGCTCCGCCGTCGTTGCGCCGTCGCTGATGGCCTTCGTCTTTGCCAATCACAGCAATCGCGGCGATCTCCTGGTTCGAACCAAAGGGCTGCAGTTGATCGCCTTTCTGATCCTGTCGGCGCTGCTCATTCCCAGGCTCGGGCCCCTCGGCGCGGCCATCGCGATGGTCGCGAGCGATCTGCTGACGCAGTTCGGAATCCTGACGCTCGTCATCATGAGGCAGACGCTCGCGCATCCGCTCCGTCACATGCTGGCCCTGGTCGCGAGCATGGTCGTCATCATACTCGGCGGATGGGGGCTCGGACTGGCGATCCACGCGATGGTGCCGGGAACGGGGATGTTCCGCTTCCTGGCAGAATGCGCGATCTGGCTCGTCGTCGTCATGCTGGCGGCGAGCCCGCTTCTGAGCGCACGCGTTCGCCACTACGTGCTGAAGGCGGTGCCGAGCTGATGGGGGCGGGGCCAGCAACAGCTCCCGCGCGTTCGCTCCAGCGTTGCCTCGATCTCAATAGATCTGAGGGTAGCGGCGGTATCTGAGCCGCGACAAGTGCTTCGCGAGCTGGCGGTGGCCCTCGTCGATTCGCACGGCGAAATGCGCCAGCCTTTGCTGGCCTGCAATGGCGAGCCGGGAACGCTCCTCTGCCGAACCGAGCCTGGCGATGGCCTTCGCGAGCGAGGCTGGATCGTCATAATCGAACAGGATGGCGGCATCGCCGGCCTGCGCCTGGAAGGCTTCCGGATAGATCACCGGCGTGCCGACCGCCCACGCCTCGAGCGGGGGCAGGTTGGTCGGGCCGAAATAGGTGGCCATCACCAGCGCGTGGGCGCCGCGATAGAGCGCGCCAAGCTCCGCGTTGGGGACAAAACCGAGCATGCGCACGCAATCACCGAGCCCGTGCTGCGCGACCAATGCCTCGAACGCGGCGCGCGCGCCAGGATCGGAGCCGCAGAGCACCAGTCGGTGAGTTTGGCCCTGATCCCTGAGCAGGCGCATCGCAAGCAGCGCCGTTGCGTGGTTCTTGTGCGACCAGAATTGTGCGGGATAGAACAGATAGCCGGGCTCGATGCCGTGCTTGCCGAGGATCGCGGCGTCTTCGGCCTCTTGTTCGGCCGTGGCCGATCTCGAAACATAGAGCGACGGCGAGAATGGAATGCAGACGGCGTGATCGCGCTCCATCGCGTAGCGCCGGCAAAGCATGTCGATTAGTTCGTCGGCGTTGGTCACGACCACCGCGGCCTTGGTGACGGCACTGCGCCACACGATGTCGCGGCGCTCGAATTGGCCGAACTCGCGCACCTCGTCGAATTCTGGGCTGTCGCGGAAGCATCCGTCGAAGATCGTGATGATGAAGGGCAGCTTGTAGAGCAGCAGGTTCCAGTTCGAGGTGGTGGTGAAATAGACGATGTCGACGCCGGCAGCGATCAGCTTCTTCTCGAACGGCGCACGGGCTCGCAGAGAATATTGCAGCAGGTCGAACGGGCCGAGATATTTGAGGAACAGGAACAGGCGGTCGAGCCAGCCGAGCTTCAGATAGACGCTGTTGACGCCGAGCTCGGCGAGGATCCCGACGTTGTCGGGCAGCGTCGTGAACACGGTGACGTCGATGTCGGCGGTCGCGGCCCAGTCGCGCATCCAGATGATGTCGGTGAGCGACTGCTGGAAGCCGCCGCCGACGTCGAGCGGCAACTCGAGAAAGATGCCGACATGGTAGCGCTTCACGACTGCGCGGCCTTTCTCGCGACGGTATAGGCGCCCCAGTCCTTCACGTTCGGCGCGGCGTCGGACGGCCAGGCATGGCTGCCGGCCGGCTCGAACCCGCAACGGCTGAGAACGGCTTCGATCTCGAAGGGAAACCAGTAGCGCATGCGATGGGTCTCGTCGACGCGCCGGATCGTCGAGCGGTCCATGTCCTCGCAGAACAGCGTGTAGTTCACGAGCACGGTGGCCTTCTGCTCGTCATGGTCAGATTGCGCGATCCGGGTCAGGCGCAGCGGCGCCTGCTCAATGACCTTGACGCGCGTCTCGACACCCTGGGCCAGCACGGCTCCGCCGTACCAATAATCGAAGAAGAACACGCCGCCGGGCTTCAACGCCGCGTGGGCGGTGCGGAATAGCGCGGCCAGTTGCTCATGGTCGTTCTGGTAGCTCGCGACGTGAAACAGCGAGACCACGGCGTCGCAATCGCGCTCGGCGCCGGCCTCGCAGGCGTCGCCCTGCCGGAAGGGAATATCGAGTCCCGCCTGTGCGGCGCGCGCCTTCGCTTTCGCGATCATGTCCGCGCTGAGATCGACGCCGGCGACCTGCCAGCCCCGGCGCGCGAATTCGATCGCATGCAGCCCGGTGCCGCAGCCGAGATCGAGCAGTTTGCCCGAGGCAATGCCAGCCCTGCGCAGCCTGGCTTCGACGAAATCGACTTCGGAGGCGTAATCCTTGTCCCGGTACAAGAGGTCGTACCAGGGCGCGTAATCCGCGAACACGCTCACGCCAGGATCTCCTTCAGCGCGTCCGCGGATCGTGCGATCTCGTCGTCGGTGAGCGCGAGCCCGCTCGGCAGATAGAAGCCGCGGCGGGCGATGCGCTCGGCGTTCGGATGGGACTCGTTCAGCATCAAGCCCATGCGGCGCAGCACCGGCTGCTCGTGCATGCACCAGAAGAACGGCCGTGTCCCGATTCCCTTTTCCCCCAGCCGCCGCATCGCTTCCTTGGCGTCGAACGGAACGTCATCGTTCAGGACGACGCCATAGACCCAGTAGATGTTGTCGGCGTAATTGGTGGCCGGCACGGGACGGCGGATGCGGTCGACCTGCTCGAGATGGCTGTCGTAGAGCCGGCCGATACGGCGCTTGATCTCGACGGTTCGCGGCAGGCGCTCCACCTGGGCCACCCCGAGTGCGGCCTGAAGGTTGGTCATGCGTGCGTTCCAGCCGAGCTCTTCATGAACGAAGCGTTGCTGCGGCTGGAAGCAGAGGTTGCGCAGGCTGGACAAGCGATCGGCAAGCGCGTCGTCGTCGGTGACGATCATGCCGCCTTCGCCTGTCGTGACGTGCTTGTTGGGATAGAAACTGAAGGTCGAGAGGTCGCCGAAGCTGCCGCACGGCGCACCACGATAGGTCTGGCCGTGCATTTCGGCGGCGTCCTCGATCACCTTCAGGCCCCGCTTGCGCGCGAGCGCGAGGATCGGGTCGAGATCGACCGGCAGGCCGTAGATGTGGACCAGCATGATCGCGCGCGTTCGCGGCGTGATTGCGGCCTCTACGCCTTCGATCGTCATGTTCCAGGTTGCGGGATCGCAATCGACCCCGACGGGAACGAGGCCGGCCCGCACGATCGCTGCCGCGCAGCTGATGATGGTAAAGGTCGGGATGATGACTTCATCGCCCGGCGCGAGGCCGAGCGCATGAACGGCAATGTCGAGGGCAACGGAGCCGTTGGTGACCGCGACCCCGTGCCGCCGTCCGGCGGCACTCGCCATCGCCTGCTCGAAGCGCTTGATGAACGGGCCTTCCGACGAAATCCATCCGGTGCGGATGCACTCGGCGAGGTACTCGGCCTCGTTGCCGTCGAGCAGCGGCGTGTTGACGGGAACGAACGGCGCGGTCACAGCCCGGGACCCTTGATCCGAAATTCGGATTGGGGCGCTTCTTCAAAGCGGGTCTTGTCGTTCTCGCCGGAATACGGACCTTGCTTGATCTCGAACATTTCGACCGGTTCGAGCACGTGGAAGCCGTGGGCGCCGCTGCAGAGCAGAATGATGTCGCCGGCGCCGAGGACCCGACTCTCCAGATATTTTTCTTCGACGGTGTAGAAGTCGACCTGGAGCTTGCCCTTCTGGATCAAGAGCACTTCCTGGGTGTAGTGCACCTCCCGCGTCACCTTGTTGTGGCGGTGCGGCTCGATGCTCTTTCCTTTCGGATGGCTCATGTAGGCGAGCTGTTGCGACAGCTCGGGCGACGAGAAGAAGTGAATGCCCGGCTCGCGAAACGAGGCGCGGACAATGATCGCGTAGAGCTGCTCGCCGAATCTGACATGTTCGACGTGTTCCATCCGAAGCCTCGACAAAAAGCGCTGATATTATAGTGACATAGCGTCCCAGACGCAGCGGCACTTTGGCTATTTTGCCCTGCACCGTCAAGGGTGGACGCAGCCCTGCGCGGTACCGCGCTAGCCGCGGCCGGCCAGGTGAAGGATCTGGTCGATCCGCTGCCGGAACGTGTGGGTCGAAAGTGTGCGCGCCTGTCCTGCCGCGGCCATTGCGCGGCGCTCGTCCTCGTCCGCGAGGTAGCGGTCGATCAGGCCGAGGCAGTCGTCGACCGAGCGCCACGCCGCGACTTCCTTGCCGTCGTCGAACAGCGTGTGAAGATTGTCCTTGTAGTCCGTGAGCAGGCAGGTTCCGACGCCGGTGGCTTCGAACAGACGCGCATTGCCCGCTTCGCGCCCGACCATGTCGATGTGTGAATTCAGCGTCAGGCGGGAGGCGCGCAGCGCCTGATACATCTCCACGCCCCAGACCTCGCCCTGATAGCAGCGGTGCAGCGGCGAGGACGCGGGCAGGCTGTCGAGGCCGCTGCCGTAGAGTTTCAGGTCGTATTTTCGCGCCACGGCTTCCAGCTGCGCGACCCGCTGCTGGTGGTCGGCCGAAATCGCGCCGACGAAGGAAACGTCGATGCTGCGCTCGGGCGCCGGCGGAAGCGCGTCGAGAATGCCGGGCTCGAACGCCAAATGGACCACTTCCGACCTGACCCCGGCGTCACGAAAGAACTGCACGGCCTTGAAGAGTTGCGAGATCATCAGGTCGTAGGAGGACCAGTCCTGCCCGCGCGAGGGCATGATGCCGATCTGGCCGATCAGGATCGGGCGGCCGATGCCTTTGATCTGCCGTGCGAGGCGCGCATCGACATGGAACAGGTCCTGGTTCAGGACGAGGTCCGGCTTGAACTCCTCGATCTGCGCCAGCAGAATTTTTTCGGCCTCGGCGTCGAGCCTCGGGCTCAAGCCGACCTTGCGCGCGAGCGGCCGGAGCGCCGACTTGAAGGGTGCCACCGCACGCAGCAGCCAATTGGGGACGGCCTGCCTCTGCGCCGGAGCATCGGGCGATGGCGGCGGGGCGACCGCGAGTCCACGCTTGCGAGCCCACGCCGCCCGCATCCAGGGATTATTGACGTGAATGTCGGCCGCGACGTGTCCAGCCGCGGTAAAATTGCGCGAATAGAAGTCGGCAACGCCGAACAGGCTCGCATTGCGTGCGGCCATCTGCGTTGCATAGGGAGCGTCGGCGAGATCCGGCGTGCGGCGATACAGCCACCTCTGGAAGCGCGCATAATCGGCATTGAGGATGAGGACGCGCACGGCGTTAGGGCTCCGGACACACGCAAGGAATCGACGAGGATGGGATCGGGCAGGAGCGGGTCAGATCGTGTACGGGGTGTCATCGTCCGCCGCAACCAGCGGGCGGCAGGGATTTCCATGTGGCGGCTCGAATATCCCATTCGCGTCGCTCAGACAACGTCCGAAGCGGACCGGAAAGCTGCGGTCAGGCGGGCCCAAACCCTTGATTTGTTCGGGCTTTTGTTAATATAGGTCACCCCTAGACCGGTGCGCTCGGACTTTGTGTCTCTGGTTTCCGCACGGCCCTCACCGTTGCGGGAGGCGTCTGCCTCCACAGTGCGCGGGTTGAGCTCCAACTCTTTATCGCGTCGGGCGCTCCATGGAAGGTTTCGAGGTAATTACGCATGTACGTCATTGGAATTAGCTCCGGGATCAAGCACGGCCACCATGACGGCGCGGCTGTGCTGTTGCGCGACGGCGAGTTGATCGCGGCCGCCGAGGAGGAGCGCTTCACGCTGGCCAAGCATGCGCGCGGCGAGCTGCCGCGCGGGGCGATCAGCTTCTGCCTGAAGCAGGCCGGCATCACCATGCGCGACGTCGACTGGATCTGCTCGCCGCTCAAGACCTACACGAATTACACCCAGCGCCTGACCGAGTATTTCAAGTACCAGTTCGGCCACTGCCCGAAGATCGAGCTTTACGATCATCACCTTTGTCATGCCGCGAGCTCGTTCTACGGATCGGGCTTCTCCGAGGCGACGGTGGCCTGCTTCGACTTCTCCGGCGATTCCAGCTCCGGCCTCGTCGCGCATGCACGCGGCAACGATTTCCGCGTGCTGACGCGCTTCGCCCGCAACAACAGTCTCGGTCTCTATTACGGGATGCTGACGCAGTATCTCGGCTATCAGATGACCAACGACGAGTACAAGGTCATGGGCCTGTCGTCGTATGGCAGTCCCGAATATCTCGACAAGTTCGCCAAGCTGCTGCGCCCGGCGGGCATCAATTACGAGCTCGATCCCGAACTCGACAAGCGCAGGCGCGACGCCGAGATATTCACGAGCGATTTCTCGACGCGGCAGGAGCGCATCTTCACGGAGAAGATGGAGGAGATCCTGGGGCCGCGGCGTCTGCGCGGCGGGCCGCTCGACCAGCGGCTGACCAACATCGCCGCGAGCGGCCAGAAGCAGCTCGAGATCGTCGCGACCGAGGTGATCCGCTCCGCGATCGCCGAGACTGGCTGCGGCGACGTCTGCATCGCCGGCGGCGTCGGTTTGAACTGCAAGATGAACATGGAGATCGCGGCGGAGCCGTCCGTGAAGCGTCTCTACGTGCCGCCGGTGCCGCATGACGCGGGCGTGGCGCTGGGCGCTGCGATGATGAAGTGCGCCGAGGCCGGCCACACGATCGCTCCGCTCACCCATGCCTATTGGGGCCCGGAATATTCCAACGACACGATCCGCGAGACGCTGGACAAGATCGGCGCGAAGTTCGAGCTGCTCGACGACCCCGTGTCGCGCTGCGTCAGCGACCTGACGGACCAGAAGACCGTGGGCTGGTTCCAGGGCCGGATGGAGTACGGCCCGCGCGCGCTCGGCAACCGTTCGATCCTGGCCGATCCGCGCCATGCGGGCATGAAGGACCGCATCAACCTCACGATCAAATATCGCGAGGAGTTCCGGCCGTTCTGTCCGTCGGTGCTGTACGAGCGCCAGGCCGAATATTTCGAGGACACGTTCGACGCGCCGTTCATGGTGGTGACGTTCCCGGTCAACGAGAAGGTCGCCGAGACCATGCCGGCGGTGGTCCATGTCGACAACACCGCGCGCATCCAGAGCGTCCATGCGGACAGCAATCCGCTCTACAGCCGCCTGATCGGCGAGTTCGCGAAGGCGACCTCGCTGCCGGTGCTGATCAACACCAGCCTCAACATCAACGAGCAGCCGACCGTGAATGCGCCACTGGAAGCGCTGCACACCTATTTCTGCTCGGGACTGGACGTTCTGTATCTCGGACCTTACCGGCTTTCCAAGGCGCGTTGAGCCGCGCGCGGCGCCGTGCGGTTTCCGGCTTCAGTCGGATCTCAACGCCTCGCGCACGAAGCTCGCGAGATTGCCTTCGCGGAACAACAAGCCCCGGATGCCGGCGGCGCGCGCCGCCTCGAGGTCGCGCTGCTGGTCTCCGATCAGGAAGCTTTTCTCGGTCGCGACGGGAAATCGCTTCATCAGGTCGGTGATCATGCCGGGCCCGGGCTTGCGCCGGTCGCTGTCGCGCCGGTAGCGCTCGACGATGCCCTCCGGATGATCGGGGCAATATTCGAACGCATCGATATGCGCGCCGGCCTTCGCGAGTTCGCCAGCGATCCAGCGATGCAGCGCCTCCACGTCGCTTTCCTGGTAGAACCCGCGGGCGACGCCGGACTGGTTGGTGACGACGAAGGCGAAATAGCCGGCCTCGTTCACAAGCCGGACCGCCTCGCGCGCGCCCTCGATCCATTCGAACTTGCTGGCTTCGAACAGATAGCCCGCATCGCGATTGAGAACGCCGTCGCGGTCGAAGAAGACGGCTGGTCGCGCTGGAGTCGTCATAGGGGGCCGCGGTCAAGGGGTTGCGTCCCTTGTTCGCCGTTCGGCCAGTCCTTTGTCAAGACGATCGCAATTGCCGCTAGCGCTCGTCGGCGATCACCTTGCCGTCGTTCGGCAGCGCGCCGGGGCTGACCAGCTCGACATTGCCGCCGAGCTTCGTCACGGCACGCAACGTGCCGGCGATCTCCTCGCGCAGCGCCTCGCTCGTGCCCGCCGTTTCCGCCTTCAGCGTCATCGCGTCGGCCTCGCCGTCGCGGGTGACGACGAGCCGAAGCCGGCCGAGGTCGCCGTGACGCTTGCCGATCTCGGCGATCTGCTCGGGGCGTACGAACATGCCCTTGACCTTGGTGGTCTGGTCGGCGCGGCCCATCCAGCCCTTGATGCGCATGTTGGTGCGGCCGCATTTGCTCGGGCCCGGCAACGCGGCGGTGAGGTCGCCGAGCGCGAGCCGGATCCACGGATGGTGCGGATCGAGCGAAGTCACGACGATCTCGCCGACATCGCCGTCGGCGACGGGATCGCCGGTGCCCGGCTTGACGATCTCCAGGATCAAATCCTCGTTCACGACCATGCCGTCGCGCGCCTCGGTCTCGAAGGCGATCAGGCCGAGATCGGCGGTGCCGAAGGCCTGGTAGGCGTCGATGCCGCGCGCCCTGATCTCGGCCTGCAGCGAGGGCGGGAAGGCCGCGCCCGAGACCAGCGCGCGCTTGATCGAGGAGACGTCGCGGCCGGCGGTCGCGGCGGCATCGAGCAGGATCTTCAGGAAGTCGGGCGTGCCGCTGTAGCCGACCGGGCGATAGGCCTCGATCAGCTCGAACTGCTGCTCGGTATTGCCGGGCCCCGCCGGGATCACGGCGCAGCCGAGGGCGCGCGCGGAGGCATCGAAGATGAAGCCGCCGGGGGTGAGGTGATAGCTGAAGGTGTTGAGCACGACGTCGTCGGGGCGGAACCCAGCCGCGAACAGTGCCCGCGCGCCGCGCCAGGGATCGGCCTGCCGGCCCTCCGGCTCGAAGATCGGACCGGGGGAGGTGAACAGGCGGGCAAACGACCCCGGAGACTCCGTCACGAAGCCGCCGAAGGGCGGGGAGGCCTTGTGCAGGGCCGGCAGTTCCGACTTGCGCAGCACCGGCAGGGCCGCCAGCGCCGCCCGGGAGGTCACGGCGGCGGGATCGATGCCTTTCAGCCGCTCGGCATAGGCGGGCGCGACGATCGCGCTCCGCAGCACCTCCGGCAGCCGGGAAAACAGCTCGGCCTCGCGCACGGCCTGTTCGCGCGTCTCGCGGGTGTCGTAATGGGCGGTCATGGCTGGTCTTTCCGGGTTGGCATCCGTTGCGCGCCGCCGCCGGCATGGGTATCAGACGGCTCTGGACGAGGCTTTCGGCGAGGCTTGAAGAGGACGCGATGGCGGACGAAGGACTGATTGCGGCGGACGTCGTCGCGCGCCTGAAGCGCCGCATGGTCGAGGACGCGCTGCCGCTGTGGTCGACCGTCGGCTGGGACGCCGGCGGCTTCGTCGACCGGCTGCACGGCGACGGGTCGGCGGATACCGCCGCGCCGCGGCGCGTGTTCGTGCAGGCCCGCCAGATCTGGTGCTACGCCAAGGCGGCGCAGATGGGATGGTTTCCGCAAGGCCGTGCCATCGCGCTGAAGGGGCTGGAGCACCTGCTCGCCAAAGCGAAGGCGCCCGACGGCAAGCCTGGTTATGTGCACCGGTTGACGCCAGATGGCGCGGTGCTGGATGCGCGGCGCGACGCCTACGACCACGCGTTCATCCTGTTCGCGCTCGCCACGGTCTATTCGCTCGACCAGGACGCGCAGATTCGCGCCGAGATCGACGCGCTGCTGGCCTTCCTCGACGCTCATCTGCGCTCGCCGCATGGCGGCGTGCACGAAAGCCTGCCGGTGTCGCTGCCGCGCCGGCAGAACCCGCAGATGCATCTGTTCGAGGCGATGATCGCGTGCTTCGACGCGACCCACGACCTCTCGTTCCAGAACCGCGCCGGCGAATTCTTCGCGCTGTTCCTCGCCAATCTCTACGACAAGCAGAAGCGCATCCTGACCGAATATTTCGAGGAGGACTGGTCCAAGATCGAGCCCGTCAGCGTCGAGCCCGGCCATCAGGCGGAATGGGTCTGGTTGCTGAAAGGCTTCGAGCGCATCACGGGATGTCCGACTGGTTCGCGCCGCGGCGAACTGCTCGCGACCGCGCTGCGCTATCGCGATGACGCCACCGGCTGCCTCGCCGACGAGGGCGATGCCGCCGGCAATATCCGCCGCGCGTCGCGCCGGCTGTGGCCGCAGACCGAGATGGCGAAGGCGTGGATCGCGCAGGCCGAATCCGGCGAGGCGGGCGCAGCGGACGAAGCGCGCGCCGCGCTGGTGCGGCTCGAACGGCATTACCTCAGCCATCCCGTGAGAGGTGGCTGGTACGACCAGTTCGATTGCGACGGCAAATCGCTGGTCGACACCATTCCTGCGTCGTCGTTCTATCATGTTCTCTGCGCAGTCACGGAAGCGGAGCAGGTTCTGGAAAGTTAGAGCCAGCGCTTGCGCCGCTTGAAGCTCTTGAGGTTCTTGAAGCTCTTGCGCTGGTCGCCGGCGCCGCCGAGGTAGAATTCCTTGACGTCCTCGTTGTCGCGCAGTTCGTCGGCGGTGCCGTCGAGCACGACCTTGCCTTGCTCCATGATGTAGCCGTGGCTTGCCACCGACAGCGCGGCGCGCGCGTTCTGCTCGACCAGCAGGATGGTGACGCCGAGGTCGCGGTTGATCTTCTGGATGATCGAGAACACCTCTTTCACCAGCAGCGGCGACAGGCCCATCGAGGGTTCGTCCATCAGGATCATCTTCGGGCGCGCCATCAGCGCGCGGCCGATCGCCAGCATCTGCTGCTCGCCGCCGGAGAGGTAACCGGCAAGGCCGGTGCGCTCCTTCAAGCGCGGGAAGTAGTCGAAGACCATGTCGAGGTCCGCATCGACCTCGCGGTCCCTGCGCGTGAAGGCGCCGAGCTTGAGGTTCTCGAGCGAAGTCATGTCGGCGACGATGCGCCGGCCCTCCATCACCTGGAAGATGCCGCGGCGGACGATCTTGTCGGGATCGATGCCGTTGATACGCTCGCCCTCGAACAGGATCTCGCCGCGCGTGACCTCGCCATCCTCGGTCTTGAGCAGACCCGAGATCGCCTTCAGCGTCGTCGACTTGCCTGCACCGTTGGCGCCGAGCAGCGCGACGATAGCGCCATTGGGCACGTCGAGGCTGAGGCCGCGCAACACAAGGATGACGTCGTCATAGACGACCTCGATATTGCGCACGGCGAGGAGGGGCGGTGCGGGGACCGCGGTGGGGGTGGACCGCGTCGCTTCGGTGATTTCGGTCATTGGTGATGCCGCCGATCTACTACTCTCGTCATGCCCGGGCTTGTCCCGGGCATCCACGTGCTTGATGTCGCGTGCCGAGACGTGGATGGCCGGGACAAGCCCGGCCATGACGTCGGACGTTGCCGTTACCAGCCCAGCAGCTCAGCCTTGCGCGGCAGCTCGACGGTCTTGACCTTCTCGAGCTTGATCGTGCCCTTGGCCATGAGGTCGTTGAGCTCGCCATCGGTCGCGCCCGAGATCTTGGTGCGATAGAGGTCGACCTTCAGCGTGCCGCGATGGTCCTTGTCGGTCCAAGTCGAGGGATTGCAGACGCCTTCCATGCCGGCCGGCACCCAATCCTTTTTCTGGTAGAAGCCCTTGCGGACGTTCTCGCCGGTGGCGCCGCCGTTCTTGGCGGCCCAGTCGAGCGCTTCCTTCATGTAAAGCGCCGAGCAGACGCCGGCGACGTAGTGCACGGGACGATAGACCTTGCCGGTGGGGTCGGAGATCTTGGAGATCTCCATCACCGTCTTCATGCCGGGCGCATCGCCGCCCCAGCTCACCGCGGTGCGCAGCGGGAAGATCACGCCGTCGGCGGCATCGCCCGCGGTCTTGGCGGCGTTCTCGTCCATGCCCCAGACGTTGCCGAGGAACTGCACTTCAACGCCGGCCGTCTTGCAGGCCTTCATCACCGAGATGTTCGAGGCCGCAGTGTTGCCGAGATAGGCGTAGTTGGCGCCCGACGATTTCAGGCTCAGGCACTGCGCGCTGTAATCACCGGGGGCGAGCGCGAACACCAGCGGCGGCAGCACTTCGAAGCCGAGCTCCTGCGCCATGGCTTCACCGGCGGCCTTCGGCGCGTTCGGATAGGGATGGTTGGCGCCCATATGCACGAATTTGGGCTTGCCGGGCTTGCCCTTGGCCTTCCAGTCCTCGGCCGCCCACATCAGCATCGCGCGCAGCGAGTCCGAATAGCTCGGGCCATAGAAGAAATTGTAGGGCGCGGGCTTGGCCTTGCCGCTGACGCCTTCGGGATCGGTGAGGGCCGCGGCATAGGAGCCCGAGAGGTCGGGGATCTTGTCCTGAGCGAGGAAGCCGGTCAGCGCCTCGGTGTCGGCGGTGCCCCAGCCCATGATCGCCGCGACCTTGGTGTCCGGCGCCGACCATTTCTTGTAGAGCGCGATCGCGCGCGGCACCTGGTAGCCATAGTCGTTGGTGTCGACATTGAGCTGCTTGCCGCCGACGCCGCCGTTCTTGTTGACCCAGGCGAAAGTGTCGGCGACGGCCTGGCCATAGGGCGTTCCGACGTCGGACGTGCCGCCCGAGCGATCCTCGAGATGGCCGAGCGCGATCTGCGCCTGCGCGCCCGCGGAAAATGCCGCGATGGCGAACGCAAGCGACGCGGTGCTCAAAAAGGACTTGGTCTTCATCGGTTGGTTCCTCCTGTTTATCTTTTTAAGTGAAGTAGGCCGTGCTCAATGCGAGAACGGGTAGAGTTTCCAGTACGCCTTGATCTGCCGCCAGCGATGCGCGAGGCCGTCGGGCTCGAACATCAAGAACACGATGATGATCACCCCGATCGCGATCTCGCGCAGGAAGGTGAGGTTGTTGTTGAGCGACAGCGCCTTGTCGATCGCGCCGCCCTTCAGAAAGGCGCTGAGGAATTCCATCGTCTCGGGCAGCAGCACCACGAAGGCGGTGCCCATCAGCGTACCCATGATCGAGCCGGTGCCACCGATGATGATCATGGCCAGGAACAGGATCGAGCGCTCGATGCCGAAGCCTTCCTGCGACACCACCAGCTGATAATGCGCATAGAGCGCGCCGGCGATGCCGGCGAAGAACGCGGCGAGCGCGAAAGACAAGGTGCGGTACTTGGTGAGGTTGATGCCCATGATCTCGGCGGAGAGATAATGGTCGCGGATCGCCACCAGCGCGCGGCCGTCGCGGGTGCGCATCAGGTTGGTGACGAGGATGTAGCTTGCCAGCACATAGGCGAGCACGACGTAGAAATATTGTTTGTCGCCGCGCAGCGTGTAGCCGAAGATCGAGAACGGATTGGCGCTCGCCGGCACCGAGCCGCCGGTGAACCATTCGGCGCGGGAGAAGAAGTCGAGCAGGATGTATTGGGCCGCCAGCGTCGCGATGACGAGATAGAGACCCTTCAGCCGCGCTGCAGGGATGCCGAAGATCAGCCCGACCAGCGCGGTGATCAGCCCGGCAAGCGGGATCGCGAAGAACACCGGGACATGCGCGCTGTTGGAGATATAGGCGGACGTAAAGGCGCCGAGCAGGAAGAAGGCGGCGTGGCCGATCGAGATCTGGCCGGTGAAGCCGACCAGGATGTTCAGGCCGAGCGCGGCGATCGAGAAGATGCCGATCTGGATCAGGATGCTGAGCCAGTAGCCGCTGAAGAACTGTGGTGCGAGGCAGAGCAACAGCACGCCGGCGATCGCGAAATTGCGGCTGGTCGTGGTCGGGAACACCGTGGTGTCCGCAGCGTAAGTGGTGCGGAAATCGCCAGCGGGGATGAGGGCAGGGCCGGCCATGGATCAGATCCGCTCGATGTCGTGGGTGCCGAACAGGCCGTAGGGCTTGATCATCAGCACGATGATGAGGACGTAGAACGGCGCGATCTCGTAGAGATTGCCCCAGTGCAGGTACTGGCTGTCGACATATTGCGCGATGTTCTCGAGCAGGCCGATGATGATGCCGCCGAGCACCGCGCCGCCGACGGAGTCCAGGCCGCCGAGGATCGCAGCCGGGAACACCTTGATGCCGTAGGCGGCAAGGCCCGACGACACGCCGTTGACGACGGCGACGACGACGCCCGCGACCGCCGACACGGTGGCCGAGATCGCCCAGGCCATCGCGAACACGCTCTTGACGGAAATGCCGAGCGACTGCGCCACTTGCTGGTTGAACGCGGTGGCGCGCATCGCGAGGCCGTACTTGGAGGCGCGGAAGAACCAGGCCATGCCGATCATCATGGCGACCGAGACGACGAGGCTCATGACATAGACGGTCTGGATCTGGAGCCCGAACATGCTGACCGACTGGCTCTCGAACACGCGCGGGAACGGCTGCGGGTTGACGCCGAACATCCATTTCAGCGTCGCCTGCAGCACGGTGGAGAGGCCGATCGTCACCATGATGACGGAGATGATGGGTTCGCCGATCATCGGCCGCAGGATCAGCACCTGGACAGCGATGCCGAACACGAACATGAAGACGAGCGTGATCGGCATGCCGATCCAGAACGGCACCTGATATTTGGCCAGAAGCGCCCAGCACACCCAGGCACCGACCAGCAGCAGCTCGCCTTGTGCGAAATTGACGACCTGCGTCGCCTTGTAGATCAGCACGAACGACATCGCGACCACGCCATAGAGCGTGCCGACCACGAGGCCGTTGACCAGGAGCTGAATGAGGAAGGCGGTGTTCATGTGATATGCTGTCCTTCGCCTCTCCCGGCGTGCGGGGAGAGGCCGACGCGCGGAAAGCGCGGCGGGTGAGGGGGAGTCTCCGCATGCGCGGTGCTGATGTCTCCAAGACGCAACGCGCCAGAGGCCTGCGCAGCGCTTCCACGGATGCGGAAGGCGTGTTGTGGTATCGCCTGGGTGCTCGCCGGTTGAACGGCTACAAATTCGTCCGACAGGAGCCGATCGATCCGTACACCGTTGACTTCATCTGCCGCGAAGCTCGCCTCATCATCGAGGTCGACGGTGGGCAGCATGCCGATAGCGCAACGGATGCCGTGCGCGACAAATGGCTCACCGATCGCAACTATCGGGTCCTGCGCTTCTGGAACAACGACGTGTCTCGCAACCTGGCCGGCGTTCTCGAAGCGATTGTCACCGTCCTTGCGGAGGCTCCCCCTCACCCGGATCGCTGACGCGCTCCGGCCTCTCGCCGCAGGCGGGGAGAGGCGAAGAGTGGTGCGTGCGGCGGATATCTGCCTCACTCCGCGGCCTCCGCCATGTGTCCCTGTGCGCCCAAGTCCACCACCCGCAGCGTGGTGCGCACGCGCTGGGTGGTGCCGTCCTGGAAGCGGATCACGGTGTCGACGGGGATGTCGGACGCGCCGCGATAGATGGCGTCGATGATGCCTTCGTATTTCTCGTTGATGACGCCGCGGCGCAATTTCCGGGTCCGGGTGAGCTCGCCGTCGTCGGCGTCCAGCTCCTTGTACAGCAGCAGGAAGCGCGAGATGCGCTGGGCCGGCGGCAGCGTGGCGTTGACGGTCTCGACCTCTTTCTGGAGCAACTTGTAGACCTCCGGCCGCGAGGCGAGGTCGCTGTAGGTCGTGAAGGAGAGGCGGTTCTTCTCCGCCCATTTCGAGATGATGGAGTAGCGGATGCAGATCATCGCCGCGAGCGCGTCGCGGCCGGCGCCGAGCACCACGGCCTCTGCGATATAGGGCGAGAACTTCAGCTTGTTCTCGATGAACTGTGGCGAGAAGCGTTCGCCGCGCGAGGTTTCGGCGAGATCCTTGATGCGGTCGATGACGACGAGCTGGCGGTTGGCATTGAAATAACCGGCATCGCCCGACAGCATCCAGCCATCCTTGATGTCGGCAATGCTGGCCTCGGGATTCTTGTAATAGCCGAGGAACATGTTGGGATGCCGCACCACGATCTCGCCGACGCCGTGGACGTCGGCATTGTCGATGCGGATCTCGACGCTGTCGGCCATCGGCACGCCGGTCGTGTCAGGATCGACCTTGCCCTCGGGATGCAGCGTGTACGCGCCCAGCAATTCGGTCTGGCCGTAGAGCGTGCGCAGCGGCACGCCCATGGCCTGGAAGAACTTGAAGGTCTCGGGCCCTAGCGCCGCACCGCCGGTGGCAGCCGAGCGAAGTCGGGTGAAGCCGAGCCGGTCGCGCAGCGCACGGAACAGGATCGCATCGGCAAAGCCGGAGCGCTTGCCGTTCGCGAGTGCCGCGAGGCCCGATTTCATCCCGATCTCGAACATGTACTGCTTGTAGGGCGTCGCATCCATCACCTTGGCGCGGACGTCGGCGGCGATGGATTCCCAGACACGCGGGGCAAAGAGCACGAAGGTCGGCGCGATCTCGCGGAGATCGTTCATCATCGTATCCGGCTCTTCGACGAAGTTGATCTTCATCCGGCAGAGCAGGCCTTTGCCGAGCACGTAGACCTGCTCCATGATCCAGGGCAGCGGCAGCACCGAGACGTATTCGTCATCGGGCCCCTTCGGATCGAAGGCGAGATAGGTCGCGCAGTGTCCGAGCACGCGGCCGGCGGCGAGCATGGCGAGCTTCGGATGCGAGGTGGTGCCCGACGTGGTGCAGAGGATTGCGACGTCCTCGCCCTTGGTGGCATCGACGAGCTTGTCGTAGAGATCCGGCTCGCGCGCGGCGCGGGCGCGGCCGAGTTCGGCGAATTTTTCCGCCGACATCAGGCGCGGATCGTCGTATTTCCGCATGCCGCGCGGATCGGAATAGATGATGTGCTTGAGATCAGGCACGCGATCGGCCAGCGCCAGCAGCTTGTCGACCTGTTCCTCGTCCTCGGCGAAAACGAGCTGCGCCTCGCCATAGGTGAGGAGATAGGAGGCTTCCTCGTCGAGCACGTCGCGATAGAGCCCCAGGCTCAAACCGCCGATCGCATGCGCTGCGATCTCGGCCGCGACCCAGTCCGGCCGGTTGTCGCCGATGATGCCGATGACGTCGTTCCGTCCGAGGCCCAGCTCGACGAGGCCGAGGGCGAAATCGCGTACGCGGTTGTTGTAATCGTTCCAGGTGAAGACGCGCCAGAGCCCGAGGTCCTTCTCGCGTAGCGCGATCTCGTGGCCGTGCTCCCTGGCGTTGAGCCGGAGCATCTTCGGATAGGTGTCGGCCTGCGCGACGCGGCCTGCGTAATCCATCATGCCGCGCTCTCCTGCGCCGGCGGCGCATCATCAGGGTCGACCAGCGCCTCGTCCTCCTCGCCGAGATAGGCGCGCCGGACATGGGGATCGGCGAGCACCGCGGCCGGGTCGCCCTCGGCGATCTTGCGGCCGAAATCCAGCACCATGACGCGGTGGGAGATGTCCATCACTACGCCCATGTCGTGCTCGATCATGACCACCGTCATGCCGAACTCCTCGTTGAGGTCGACGATGTAGCGGGCCATGTCCTCCTTCTCCTCGAAGTTCATGCCGGCCATCGGCTCGTCGAGGAGGATGAGGCGCGGCTCCAGCGCCATGGCGCGGGCAAGTTCGACGCGCTTGCGCAGGCCGTAGGGGAGAGTACCGGCGGTCGCCTTGCGCACCGACTGCAGATCGAGGAAGTCGATGATCTCCTCGACCTTGCGGCGATGCTCGAGCTCTTCCTTGCGTGCGCCGGTGAGCCAGTACAGCGAGCCCGTGAGGAAATTGTTTTTCAGGAGGTGATGGCGCCCGACCATGATGTTGTCGAGCACGCTCATGTGGTGGAACAGCGCGAGGTTCTGGAAGGTGCGGCCGATGCCGAGCTTCGGGCGCGCGTTCGGCGTCAGCCCGGTGATGTCGCGGCCCTGGTAGAACAGCTGGCCTTCGGTCGGCTTGTAGCGACCGGAAATACAATTCACGATCGAGGTCTTGCCGGCGCCGTTCGGGCCGATGATCGAGAACAGCTCGCCTTCCCTGATCGCGAAGCTGACGTCGGTCAGCGCACGAACGCCGCCGAATCGCAAGGACACGCCGCGCACTTCGAGACTGGTAGCCACCAAACAAATCCCTCCCGGTGATGGCGCATTCTGCGGCGCTCTTCGTCCGTTCCCGTCGAGCGATCCTAGTACGGCCGTGCCGGTGAGGCCATGTAACAGATGGTCCAGACCGGAGCCGCAGCAACTCTCGTTCCCGTTTGGGATCAAAAGCCGCATCACCCGAGGTGGCCCTCAATAGGGGAAAGCGCTATTTTGAAATGTCTCCCGCCTGACAATTCTGCGACAAAGTTTTGCGGGCGGCAGCGGCCTTCGCCTTTCGTCGGATGGCGACTGAAACGGTCTTGCTGCAATGCAGCAGAGGAGTGGAGTGACGATACGGTGCGGCTGGCTTCGGGATCATGATTTCAGAGGATCATCTGAAGCGCGTAGCCGCCTGGTCGCGCGAGCTCACGCAAGCCGAGATCGAGGTCGCTCGCGGCGGCATCACGGAGCGGTCCTACGGCACGGGTGAGACCGTGTTCATGCGCGGCGATACGTTCGATTATTGGGCCGGCATGGTCTCGGGCCTGGCCCGGATGGGCGGAGTCTCTCGCGACGGCAAGGAGACCAGCCTCGCCGGGCTAACGGCCGGGGCCTGGTTCGGCGAGGGCAGCGTGCTCAAGAACGAGGCGCGGCGGTACGATGTGGTCGCGCTGCGCAACAGCCGTGTCGCGCTGATGGACCGCACGGCCTTCATGTGGCTGTTCGAGAACAGCGTCGGCTTCAACCGCTTCCTGGTGCGCCAGCTCAACGAGCGGCTCGGCCAGTTCATCGGCATGCTCGAGGTCAACCGCACGCTGGATGCCACCTCGCGCCTGGCGCGCGGCATCGCCTCGCTGTTCAACCCGATCCTCTATCCGGAATCGACCGCGCATCTGGAGATCACCCAGGAGGAGATCGGCGCGCTCTCCGGCATGTCGCGCCAGAACGCCAATCGCGCGCTGAACCGGCTGGAGAAGGAAGGCCTGCTGCGGCTCGAATATGGCGGCGTCACCATCCTCGATGTCGAGAAGCTGCGTGGTTACGGGGATTAGAGCGCATGCTTGAATGTCAGCTTCCGAGAGGTAAGCGGAAGTTGCCCCCTCGGTCGGAGGCGACTTGTGACCCGATCCGGACGTTGAATGCTCTGAAACTATGTTCCTGATCCCGAATGACTATCAGGAGGACCACCAAATCGGTCCCAATTATCGGTGTTACTCTTGTCGGGCTTCACCTTGGTGCCTTGCCGAAAGGCAAAGGCGATAAATCCCACGATCGCGACGAGGGCAAGCAGAGGCAAAAGCCAATTCGGCATGATCTGATCCGCCATTCCGTGCCCCCTTTGATGGGGCCCGTCTAAATATGCCACGGTCAAAGTGAAGATGACGCAAATTGGCCCAACGCGGAAGTTTTCACGAATTCTAATCGCGCGCCGCGACCAAGGGCAGAGCAGACGTCAAACCGTGTCTCCGATTTCTGACGACAAGCCCTAGCGCGCGTTGGCGGGCGCGTGCACCGGCCAGAGGTCGGCACGCCAGCGGATCGCGATGGCGAGCATCGCGATGAAGCCGGCGGCGGCATAGAGCGAGCCGGTCGCGGAATAGCCGATGACGTCGATCAGGCTACCGGCCGCGAGCAGTCCGATCGGCAGGCCGTAGATCACCATCATGCGCACGCCCATCACGCGGCCGCGCAGATGCGCGCTTGCCGTCTTCATCAGGATGACGGCGGCCGAGATCATCGACATGCTCTGGGCGATGCCGGCGAGCACGAGGCAGATCATCGCCACCGGCATGGTCCTGAGCTCGACGAACACCAGCAGCATGGCGTACCAGGCGAGCGTCGCGCCGATCAGAAGCCGGGCAATGCGTAGGCCGCTGACGACGCTCAGTGTGATCGAACCGATCAGGGAGCCGACGGCGAAGCTCGCCGAGAGATAGCCGAGGCCGGTCTGATCGGTCTGGAAAATCTCGCGCGCGATGTAGGGCAGCAGGCCGCCGGTGAAGGGAAACGCGGTGAGGTTGGCCAGGAAGGCGACGCACAGCGCCGCGCCCATGCCCGGGCCGCTCCAGGCGTAGACGATCCCTTCCTTGAGGTCGCCCAGCAAGCGAGAGACCGCGTGGCTGTTCGGAGGAAGGTCGGTCGTGGTGACGGTGCGCTCCGGCCGGGTCAGGCAGAGCATGAGCAGTGCGGCCACGAAGTAGAGACAGGCGATCGCGACATAGACGAGGCCGATGCCGAGTACAGCAAACAGCCCGGCGCCGGTCAGCGCGCCGGCGATGCGCGCGCTATCCTGGGTCGTGCGTGCGACGCTGATGGCGCCCACCAGTTGCCCGGCCGGCATGATCTCGGCCAGCAGCGCGCCGCGAACGCCGAGATCCGAGGGACGGATCAAGCCCATGATCGCGACGATGATCATCACGCTCAGCGGCGACAAATGTCCGGTGAGCGCGAGAACCATGATGGTCGAGGACAGCACGGTATAGGCCAGGCGCATCACGACGAGGAGATCGCGATGACCCATGCGATCGCCGACCATGCCGAACACCGGCGCGACCAGCGTCCCGACGAACTGCAGCGAGGCGAGCACGGTCAGCAGCAGCACCGAGCCGGTCTCGACCATGATGTACCAGCCGAGCACCAGCGTCTCGACCTCGAATGCCCAGGAGGTGAGCAGGTCGGACGGCCACTGGAAGCGATAGTTGCGGATGCGGAATGGTGCGAGCGCCGAAGGCCGCGCAGGTGCGCTCACGACGCGATGACGCCTGTCACGGCGATTCCCTTGCCCTTGTTTTTCTTCTGTCCCGGAACCTAGCGCCGGCAAGCCCTGTGTCAATCGGAACCCCCGCATGCCGCCATGCGGGGCTGCAACACCGCGCCGGCCTGCCGCAAGCGCGTGACTGCTTTGCGCAAAAGCGGCGCCGGCTTTCTTCCAAGTGCAGCCGACTCCCGCTAGGTTCCCGCGATGTTGAAGGCAATCGGAATCCGGCAACGATCCAGCATCGGTTCGGCTTTGGTTCGCTCGGACGAACGGGCGGGCCAGCCGGCTGTATTGTATCGTCCCTTTTGATTTTGACGGACGATGACGTCTCGATAGCGATGCCAAGACTGTTTCGATTTTCAGACGTCGACGAGTTCAGGCTGGTTCATGGCTCCAGCCTGGAATTCACGCCACTCTCCTCGGAGGTCTCGGGCAAGCAGGCCGTCCTCAGCCTGCCCGGCTTCACCATTACCCTGCTCGAGACGTTTCCGCGGCTGGTCGACATGCAGCTCGCGGCACATTGCACCATGGTCGGCTTTCCGATCGATGACGGGTTGCCGATGCGGCTCAACGGCGTCGAGGAGGAGGGGATCCAGGTCATGATCGGCGGCGCGGGCGCCGTCTATAGCGGGATCGAGCGTTCTTCCCGGAAGCTGGTCTCGATCGTGTTCACGCCCGAGGTGCGCGATCGCGAGTGGCCGGCGTCGGATCGCCTCTTCAATGTCTTCCAGACCACGGCGGCGGCACGGAACAGGCTGCAGCAAGTCGCGCTGCTGACGCTGGGGACGGAGGTTGGTGCAGGCGATTCATTCGAACGCGGCACTGTGGCGCGGGCGATCAAGGAATCGCTGCTGGCGGCAGTCGACCCGATCTTCTTCGAGGGCGCTCCCGCCCGGACGGGCTTTCGCGCCGATCCGGTGTCGCAGTACAGAATATTCCAGCGGGCGGAGGCGTTGATATCGCGCGATCTCGGCGAGCCCATTTACAGCGCGGAGCTGGCCCGACAGCTCGGCGTCTCAGTCCGCACGTTGCAGGGTGTCGTTCAACGCTATCGCGGCATGCCGCTGCATCAGTATTTGCGGATTCGCAGGCTCTGGCTGGTGCGCCGGCGCCTGCTCGCGGGCGCCGTGAGCGTGAAGGCGACCGCGCTCGCGATGGGCTTCTGGCATCTCGGCGATTTCTCGCGAAGCTATCGCACCATGTTCGGCGAGACGCCGTCGGAGACGCTCAGCCGTTCGCGATGACGCACGCGCCGGTTCAGCTACGCTTTTCCGCGAGCGCCGTGGCCATCGCCGAGATCAGCGGACGCATGAAATAGGCTTCGTCGGCGGGCGAGACGTCGGTGCGCAGGCCGTGCGCGGCGAGCTCGCCCGAGACCGCCGGCCCGACCGACGCGATCAATGTCCGCTCCAGGCCGGCGCGCAGCTTCGCTTCGCTGCCGTGCGCCTTCGCTGCCTCGATCAGACGGCGGACCTGGCCGAGATTGGTCAGCGCGATGGAATCGATCCGTCCCGCCGCCATGTCGTCGATCGCAGCGATGATGCTGGCGTCCGCGGCCCTGGAATCATAGACGTAAGGTAGCACCGTATCGACTTCGGCACCTTGGGCGGCAAGCGCCCCGGTCAGCGCGCTGTGATCCTTGTCCGGATAAAGCTGGAGGCCGAGACGGTGTCCCCCAAGATCGAGCTTGCCAAGCATTTCGATGACGCCCTCCGTGGTCGGCTTCTCCGTGGTTTGCTGCGCCTCGAGCCCGCTCTCGCGCAACGCCTTGCCGGGCTTGGGGCCGCGGGTGAATTTCCGCGTTGCTGCGAGCGCCGCGACAAGGGACTGGTCAAGCCCGCGGGCGCGCGCGAGCTTCATGATCCGCCGAAAGCCTTCGCCGGTCATCAGCACGAGGTCGTCGAGGGGCCGGTCGATGGCGCGGCGGATCCAGGCCTCGACCGGAGCGGGATCCGGGGCGTCCTCGATGGTGAACATCGGGCATTGCACGACCTCGGCGCCTTGCTCGGCCAGGAGCCTGGAAAACTGCGCCTCCTCGCGCGTTTCCAGGATCAGGATGCGGGCGCCGTTCAAGCGGTCGGCCATGGGCGTAACTCCGGTCGGTCTCATCGCAATGGTCCGTTCATCCTGAACCCAGGCTTCAGGCCGAAGCAAGTCTCGGGACGGGTTGTTTGGATTGGCGCGAGGCTGGGGTCGGTGATAGAGCAGGGCGCAAATCGCGGGTCTTTCCGCTCCATTGCCCAAACCTTGATCAAGAAGCCATGCCCGACCATCAATATGTCCTGACGCTGTCCTGTCCGGATCGCCCCGGTATCGTCTCGGCGGTGTCCACTTTCCTGGCCCATAACGGACAGAACATTCTCGACGCCCAGCAGTTCGACGACGTCGAAACCAGGAAGTTCTTCATGCGCGTGGTGTTCACCGCAGCCGATCTGGCCGTGGAGTTGGCGGCGCTGCAGACCGGCTTTGCCGCGATCGCCGAGCGCTTCGGCATGGAGTGGCAGATGCGCGACCGGGCCGCGCATCGCAAGGTGATGCTGCTGGTATCGAAGTCCGATCATTGCCTGGTCGATATCCTCTATCGCTGGCGCACCGGCGAATTGCCGATGACGCTCGCCGCGATCGTCTCCAACCATCCGCGCGAGGTCTATGGCGGGCTCGATTTCGGCGGCATCCCGTTTCACCACCTGCCGATCACCAAGGAGACCAAGCGCGAGCAGGAGGCGCAGATCCTCGATCTCGTCGCGGAGACGGGGACCGATCTCGTCGTGCTCGCCCGCTACATGCAGATCCTGTCGAACGAACTCTCGGCGAAGCTGTCGGGACGCTGCATCAACATCCACCACTCCTTCCTGCCGGGCTTCAAGGGCGCAAAGCCCTATCACCAGGCCCATGAGCGCGGCGTCAAGCTGATCGGCGCAACGGCGCATTATGTCACCAGCGACCTCGACGAGGGCCCGATCATCGACCAGGACGTCGAGCGCATCAGCCATCGCGACACGCCGGACGACCTCGTCCGCAAGGGCCGCGACATCGAACGCCGCGTGCTGGCGCGTGCGATCCGCTATCATCTCGACGACCGCGTCATCCTCAACGGCCGCAAGACCGTGGTGTTCATGGACTAGGCGGCAAAGCATCGAGCAGGATCGTCAGTTGCTGCAGTTGCTGCTTGCCGCCGCAGGGACTGCCGCCAGATGAACGAGTTCCACCGCCGGCAGAGAACTGCGTGTCCGATCGCTTCGGCGGGCGGGGGACGGCGTCCAGTTTCCTATCGAAGCCGCATTGACCGTCGGATTCGCGATGAAAGAACTTGTTCTCGCCATTTTCCACGCGAATGACGGTACTGTTGTCATAGCGGTTCAGCAATATTTCAGCTAATTCGAGGCTGGAATCGCGGATGGCCCGATAATGGTGCTCTGAGGCGATCAATTCAGGCCGCGCCTTATCAAAACGGACCGGGGTCGACAGCATCGAGCTTTACCGTGGGTTGCATATCCGCTTTAAGACATTCCGTAGAAGTTTGTAGGCGGGTGAGACAATAACGATGTCGCTTCGGATATTGGTGACCGGCTCTACGGGCTTCATTGGAAAGACGGTTTGTTCGGCCCTGTCGTCTGCCGGTCATCACGTCCGGGCGGCCTCGCGCAGTCCGGTCGGCGTGGGCAACGATCTGGAATGGGTGAAATTGCCCGATCTCGAAACCCAGGTGGATTGGCATCCGCTTCTCGAGGGCATCGACATCGTCGTTCACCTGGCAGCAATCGCTCACCGGAGCCGCGTCGATAGCGGCAATTATACGCGCGCCAATCGTCTTGCGACAAAGGGTCTGGCAGAGGCCTGTCGGCATCACGCGGTCAAACGTTTGATTTTCATGTCGTCCATCGGTGCCCAGGCCGGCTCGGCGGCGGATGCCGTCGTGACCGAAAGCGACGAGGCGTGCCCTGTCACGGCTTACGATCGAGCAAAGCTCGAGGCGGAAAACGAAATCAAACAGTCCGGCGTGCCCTTCACGATTCTCAGGCCCGTCATCGTCTATGGGCCGGGAGCCAAGGCCAACATCGATTTGATCGTCCGTATTGCGAGGCTGCCGATTCCTCTGCCCTTTGGGGCGTTCCGCAATCGACGCTCGCTTCTGTCGATCGGGAATCTGTCGCAAGCCGTGTTGTTCTGTCTCAGTGGAGACGCTACGCTGAACCAGACCTTCATCGTCTGCGATCCCGAACCGATCACCATCGCCGAGATCTTCGCGACGCTGCGGGAAGGAATGGGGCGTTCATCCGGACTTATCTCGATCCCGCCCCGGGTCGTCAAAGCCATGGTGATTGCTGCAGGGCGCCGGTCGCTTTGGGACCGGATTGGCCGTGAGCTCGTTGCAAGCTCGGCCAGTTTGCAGAAGGCTGGATGGTCTCCTCGCGTCGAGACCAGGGCGGGACTGCGTGCCATCGTCGAACCATTGCCGGGGTCATCGGAGTCGTGGGATCGATGAAGCGGGTGTTCGATGTCGCAGCCTCCGGGCTGTTTCTTCTGGTTTCCTGGCCGGTGCTTCTCCTCATCATGATTGTCATCCGGCTTCAAAGTCCGGGGCCGGCGATCTTTGCGCAGGTTCGCGTGGGAAAAGGCGGCCATCCCTTCACCTGCTACAAGTTTCGGACGATGCGGTCGGGAACGGCGAATGTTCCGACCCATCAGGTCGAGGCGTCGTCGGTGACCGTGCTCGGCGAGTATCTTCGGCGTTTCAAGTTCGATGAAATCCCGCAACTCTACAACGTGGTGATCGGCGACATGAGCCTTGTCGGGCCTCGACCCTGCTTGCCGTCCCAGGCGGCGCTGGTCGAAGCGCGCAAGCAATTGGGAGTCCTGACGGTCCTGCCGGGGATTACGGGCCTTGCGCAAAGCCGGGGTATCGATATGTCCGATCCCAAGCATCTGGCTGAAGTAGATGCCGAATATGTCCGCAGCCAAAGCTTCGCCGGCGATTTGAAGCTGATCTGGTCGACCCTTCGCGGGCATGGCGTGGGCGTCGATCGTGTTGTTCGGGACAACACGCCTGGCTAGAGGCCTCGGGCGGCCGGCCCTCATGTTCGATGGCGATCAGGATGGCGCCTTGACGGGCGACCGGTCAAACACGGGATGAAAATTCCGTGGCTTCCAGCCAAAGTCCTGTGATGCGGGCTTCGAATCGAAGGTCATGTCCTTGGTCATACGCGTGCCCATCGCCACGTTCGCACTTGGAAAAAGAGGCTTTACGAAAACGAAGGCGGCTCGCCAGAGCGAGACAGGGATCGACACGGTGCGTTGGGGTATCCCCATTCCCTCAAAAATTCGGCCCATCATGTCGCGATAGCTCAGCGTCTCGCCGCCGGGGAGGCTGTAGATTCTGTTCGCGGCGGAATCGCTCGATGCTGCCGCAATGGCTCCGATGGCCAGGTCCTCGGCATGCACCGGCTGCCGGAGGCCTGAACCGCCGCCAACCAGGGGCATGAAGCCAAATCGTCGGATCAGGCGCGAAAGCGGCGTGATGTTGGTGTCGCGACCAGGGTCGTAGATCAACGTCGGGCGCAGGATCGTCCATTCGATTCCACGGCCTGCGCAAGCCTGCGCGATCTTGTCCTCCGCCGCGGCGAGCTTTCCCAGCAATTCTCTCTCTCCGGCGACCTCGCTGTCCCGCTTGGTGAGGACGCTGGTGGAGCTGAACACGACGATGCGCTTCAGCGATGGATTGAAGAAATGCGGCAGCACGTCCGCCAGCAGAATTGCGTCAGCCGTGCAATAGAGGGTCGTGAATGCCGGGAAGTTCAGTGTTTCGGGCCTTACGAGGTCACCACAGAACCAGTCGACGTCTGCAGCGCTCATGCGCGATCTTGAGAGGGCCAGCGGCCGTTGTCCGCTCTGCAGCAGCAGGCGCAGGATGTGACCGCCGACCAGTCCGGTTGCGCCAACGACAAGGCACCTTTTTGTGTCTGCTGAATTCATTCCTGAAATCACTTGTTCAACCATCGAGACGCACACGCGCGAGGAATATAATGCGCGGCGGTCAACGCGTCAGCTTCATCCTCTGCCGCAAGCAGCATTGGCGCCGCAAACTTTCCGGCATCCGGCGCAACTCGCTGCCATGCCGCGGTCGCGCGCCTTCCAATTCTTCCGGACGAAGACCTGGATGTCTGCTCAGATGTCCCGTCTAGCGTACGTTGTCCTTGGAGGTGGTGGTGGCGCCGGTTGCCTGCTCGCCTTGCCCCGAGCTCCCGCGCTCGGCTGCCGGGGTCTGGCGCATGCGCTGACGCTCCTTCATCCAGGCGTCGTATTGCGGCGTGCCCGGGCGCGGGGGCGCATCCGCCGGCAGGCCGCCGGCCCATTGCGGGATGTAGTCGCCCATCCCGGTTGAGAGCCTTTCATTGACGCTGCTGCAGCCGGAAAGCCCCGCGGCGAGTGCTGCGAGAGCGAGGGCGAGGCGAAGAAACTTGAGCATTGTGTGGACGGGCACGAGGTCTGTCGGAGGATGCCGGCTTGGACCGGGATCCGGAGACTAGCCTTCAACAAGGTAAAATAGACTTATTCGAGGTAGGTATCTAATTACCTTATTCTGTTTTGCCGCGCCCGGTCCAATGATTTAATTTCCGGAAAATCTCCGCGTATGCCGCCGGCCGGATCCTTCCGCGCGCCATAGAACCTCGCGACAAATTGGCTTGGCCGCGGCGGCGGCTTTTTCGTTGACAGGTCCATTTTATTTGTACATTCGTACAAATGAAGCTGTTGGACGATCGCGAGATCGAGGTGCTCCGGTTACCCCGACGTAACCTCAATGCTGCTTTCCGCTCAGACAATCGGAGGGTGACGCTTGCGCCGAATGGTCGCCAAACGTCCGATTGACAATGTGGGCGCGAAATATGCCATGTGGCGCGCGAGATCGCGCGTGCATGAGCCAGGATAAGGCAAGGACCGGGCACTCGGTCCGGCGCACAAGAGATCAGGAATGAAGGGGAGGGACATCTGATGTTCGAACGCAAAATGTTGTCACGAACGGCCGCAGCGGCCGCTATCGCAGGCCTCGCGGCCGTTGTGCCAGCCAAAGCGCAGGACACCGTCAAGGTCGGCCTGATCCTGCCGATGACCGGAGGCCAGGCTTCGACCGGCAAGCAGATCGAAAACGCGATCAAGCTTTATATGCAGCAGAAGGGCGATACCGTCGCCGGCAAGAAGGTCGAGATCATCCTCAAGGATGACGCTGCCATTCCGGACAAGACCAAGACCGCCGCGCAGGAACTGATCGTCAACGACAAGGTCAACTTCATCGCCGGCTTCGGCGTGACGCCGGCAGCCCTTGCAGCCGCGCCGCTCGCGACCCAGGCCAAGATCCCGGAAGTCGTGATGGCCGCCGGCACCTCGATCATCACCGAGCGCTCGCCCTACATCGTGCGCACCAGCTTCACGCTCGCGCAGTCCTCGACCATCATCGGCGACTGGGCGGTCAAGAACGGCATCAAGAAGGTCGCGACGCTGACCTCGGACTACGCGCCGGGCAATGACGCGCTCAACTTCTTCAAGGAGCACTTCACCGCCGGTGGCGGCGAGGTTGTCGAGGAGGTCAAGACCCCGCTCGCCAACCCCGACTTCGCGCCGTTCCTGCAGCGCATGAAGGATGCCAAGCCCGACGCGATCTTCGTGTTCGTGCCGGCTGGCCAGGGCGGCAACTTCATGAAGCAGTATGCCGAGCGTGGCCTGGACAAGGCCGGCATCAAGGTGATCGGACCCGGCGACGTCACCGACGACGATCTGCTCAACAACATGGGCGATGCCGTGCTCGGCACCGTTACCGCGCATCTCTATTCCGCGGCCCACCCCTCGCAGATGAACAAGGACTTCGTCGCGGCCTACAAGAAGGCGTTCGTCAACCGTCCGGGTTTCATGGCGGTGAGCGGCTATGACGGCATCCACCTGATCTACGAAGCGTTGAAGAAGACCAATGGCGACACCGACGGCACCAAGCTCGTCGAAGCCATGAAGGGCCAGAAGTGGGAGAGCCCGCGCGGCCCGATCTCGATCGACCCCGAGACGCGCGACATCGTGCAGAACATCTACATCCGCAAGGTCGAGAAGGTCGACGGCGAACTCTACAATGTCGAGTTCGCGACCTTCGAAGCCGTCAAGGACCTCGGCAAGACGAAGAAGTGACGCGCGAAAGCGTGTCATCCCGGAGCGCGCCTGGCGCGCATCCGGGATCTCGAAATTACCCCAGCGTCATGCCCGGGCTTGTCCCGGGCATCCACGCGAGGCCCAAACAAGAACGTGGATGGCCGGGACATCTGATCGAAGACGCACTTCGTGCTTAAGCCCGGCCATGACGCCCAACCCAAGCTGAGTCGATGACCGCAATCCTCACCAACCTGTTCGATGGCGTTGCCTACGGCATGCTGCTGTTCGTGCTCGCATGCGGGCTTGCGGTCACGCTCGGTCTGATGAACTTCGTCAATCTCGCCCACGGCGCCTTCGCCATGGCCGGCGGCTATGTCTGCATGGTGCTGGTCAACCGGATGGGCTGGCCGTTCTTCGCCGCACTGCCGCTTGCCTTCGTGTCGTCGGCCGCGATCGGCATTCTCCTGGAGCGGACGCTCTACCGGCATCTCTACACGCGCAGCCATCTCGACCAGGTGCTGTTCACCATCGGGTTGACGTTCATGTCGGTCGCGGCCGTCGACTACATCCAGGGCTCCTCGCGCGTCTTCATCAACCTGCCGGCCGCGCTGCAGGGCCAGTTCGACGTGTTCGGCGTCGGCATCGGCCGCTATCGGCTGATGATCATCGTGATCTGCGGCCTGCTCACCATCGGTCTGCAGATGGTACTGGCCAAGACCCGTTTCGGCAGCCGGCTGCGCGCCGCGGTCGATGACCCCCGTGCGGCGAGCGGACTCGGCATCAACGTGCCGCAGGTGTTCGCTTTCACGTTTGCCTTCGGCTGTGGCCTCGCCGGTCTCGGCGGCGCGCTGAGCGCGGAGATCCTCGGCCTCGATCCGTACTTCCCGCTGAAGTTCATGATCTACTTCCTGATCGTGGTCACGGTCGGCGGCTCTTCCTCAATCACCGGCCCGTTCCTGGCCTCGCTCCTGCTCGGGATCGGCGACGTCGCCGGAAAATATTACGTGCCGAAGATGGGGCCCTTCGTAATCTACACCATGATGATCGTGATCCTGATCTGGCGTCCGAACGGCCTGTTCGGCCGCACCGCCGCGCGTTGAGTTTGCCGATGAACGCTTCTTCCGACGTCGGTTATCACGCCCAGCGCCAGGCGCGCTGGCACTATGGCGAAGCCGCCTTCTGGCTGATCGTGCTCGCCTGCGGATTTCTGTTCCCCACGCGTTATCTGATCATGACCGACATCCTGCGGCTGGCGCTGTTCACGATGTCACTTGATCTGATCCTCGGTTATGCCGGCATCGTCTCGCTCGGTCACGCCGCCTTCTTCGGCGTCGGTGCCTATGCCGCGGGACTGCTTGCGCTCCACGGCATCGTCACGGAGCCGGTGCTCGCACTGATCGTCGCCGGTCTTGCCGCGATGGTGCTCGGCTTTGCCACCAGCTTCCTGGTGATCCGCGGCGTGGATCTCACACGGCTGATGGTGACGCTCGGCATCGCGCTGCTGCTGGAGGCGCTCGCCGAGCGCTTCTCAAAGATCACCGGCGGCACCGACGGTCTGCAAGGCATCGAGATGCAGCCGATCTTCGGCGAGATCCCGTTCGACATGTTCGGCAAGACCGGCTTCTTCTACTCGCTGGCCGTGCTGTTCCTGCTGTTCCTGTTCGCGCGCCGCGTCGTGCACTCGCCGTTCGGCCTGTCGCTGCGCGCGATCAAGAACAATCCGCTGCGGGCCGCCGCGATCGGCATCCCTGTCAACCGAAGGCTGATCGCGATCTACACGCTTGCGGCCTTCTATGCCGGCATCGCGGGTGCGCTGTTCACCCAAACCACCGCGATCGCCTCGCTCGACGTGTTCGCCTTCGAGCGTTCGGCCGATCTGATGCTGGTGCTCGTCATCGGCGGCACCGGCTATCTCTATGGCGGGCTGATCGGCGCGGTGGTGTTCCGTATGCTGCAGGAATTGTTCTCCACCATCACGCCGCAATACTGGCAGTTCTGGATCGGCCTCGTGCTGGTCCTGATCGTGCTGATCGGCCGCCAGCGCCTGCATCGCTGGGTGCTGTATGTGCCGAACCTCGTGGTCAGGCAGGTGATGGGGCGCAAGGCCGTGGTCGCCGTACCGGAGAGCGACGCATGACCATCGCGCTCGAAACCCAAAATCTCGAAAAGCAGTTTGGCGGCCTGCGCGTCACCCGCGATCTCTCCCTGAAGATCGAGCAGGGCGCCCGTCACGCGCTGATCGGGCCGAACGGCGCCGGCAAGACCACGGTCATCAACCAGCTCACCGGCGTGCTCAAGCCGAATTCGGGCCGCATCCTGCTCGAAGGCCAGGACATCACGGACCTGCCGGTGCACAAACGTGTGCTGCGCGGGCTCTCGCGTACCTTCCAGATCAATCAGCTCTATCCCGACCTGACCCCGCTCGAGACCATCGGCCTTGCCGTGTCCGAGCGCCTCGGCCATGGCGGCGACTGGTGGCGGCGGATGGGGACGCGGAGCGATGTCAATGACGAGATCGCGGATATCCTGACGCGCTTTCATCTGCTCGACGTCATGAACGAACAGACAGTGACGCTGCCTTACGGCAAGCAGCGCCTGCTCGAAATCGCGGTCGCGATCGCCGGCAAGCCGCGGGTGCTGCTGCTGGACGAGCCCGCCGCCGGCGTGCCCGAGAGCGAGCGTCACGATATTCTCGCGGTGGTCGGCAGTCTGCCGCGCGACGTCACCGTGCTGCTGATCGAGCACGACATGGATCTGGTGTTCTCCTTTGCCGACCGCATCTCGGTGCTGGTCTCCGGCGCGCTGCTCACCGAGGGCCCGCCCGAGCAGGTCGCTCGCGACCCGCAAGTGAAGGCAGTCTATCTCGGCGAGGAGACGGTCAATGTCTGACCTGCTCGCGATCAATGCACTGCGCGCCGGCTATGGCGAGGCGGTGGTGCTGCCGAAGATGACGCTGAGCCTGGCCGAGGGCCAGGTGCTGGCGCTGCTGGGCCGCAACGGCACCGGCAAGACCACGCTGATCAACTCAATCGTCGGTGTTGTCAGGCGCTTCTCCGGCACCGTGGCGCTCGCCGGCACCGATGTCACGAGTTTGCGGCCCGACCAGCGGGCGCGCGCCGGCATCGGCTGGGTACCGCAGGAGCGCAACATCTTCCGCTCGCTGACGGTGGAAGAGAACATGACCGCGGTTGCGCAGCCCGGTCCCTGGACCGTCGAGAAGGTCTACCAGATGTTCCCGCGGCTGAAGGAGCGGCGGACCAATTTCGGCAACCAGCTCTCAGGCGGCGAGCAGCAGATGCTCGCGATCGGCCGCGCGCTGACCCTCAATCCGAAAGTCCTGCTGCTGGACGAGCCGACCGAGGGCCTCGCCCCCATCATCGTCGAAGAGCTCCTGAAGGCGATCGGAGCCATCACCCGGGCGGGCGGTATTTGCTCGATCATCGTCGAGCAGAACGCCCAAAAGATTCTCGGGCTTGCCGACCGCGTTGTGATATTGGAGCGCGGAACGATCGTCCACGACGCCCCGAGCGCCGCGCTGAAGGCCGACCCATCGGTGCTGGAGCGTCACCTCGGTGTCGCAGGGGCGGCGGCCCACTAACTTTGTATGGACGCGTTTTCTTCACGCGAACCGGTAACCACTTCGCTTGAAAACGCTATAAAAAATACCCCGGGAGTCAAAAATGCAGCGAACCAAAGCACCCTTCCGCGCCGACGAAGTCGGCAGCCTCCTGCGCCCCGCCAAGATCAAGGAAGCCCGCACCCGTCTCGAGAAGGGCGAGATCTCGGCCGACGATCTGCGCAAGATCGAGGACATGGAGATTGAAAAGGTCGTGCACAAGCAGGCCTCGGTCGGTCTCAAGCTTGCGACCGACGGCGAATTCCGCCGCTCGTGGTGGCATTTCGACTTCCTGGCCAAGCTCACCGGCTGCGAGCTGTTTCATCCCGATTCGGGCATCCAGTTCGCGGGCGTGCAGACCCGTCATGACGCGGTGCGCGTGATCGGCAAGCTCGACTTCCCCGACAACCACCCGATGCTCGACCACTTCCGCTTTCTGAAGAAGTATGCGGATCAAGCGCACGTCACCGCCAAGATGACGATCCCGTCGCCCGCGGTGCTGCACTTCCGCGGCGGCCGCAAGGCGATCTCGAAGGACGTCTATCCCGATCTCGACGCGTTCTACGAGGATCTCGGCAAGACGTACCGCAAGGCCGTGAAGGCATTCTACGACGCCGGTTGCCGTTACCTGCAATTCGACGACACCGTCTGGGCTTATCTCTGCTCGCAGGACGAGCTGCAGAAGGCGCGCGAGCGCGGTGACAATCCGGAAGGCCTGCAGCAGATCTATGCGCGCATCATCAACTACGCGCTGGCCGAGAAGCCCGCCGACATGGTGGTGACGACGCATGTCTGCCGCGGCAATTTCCGCTCGACCTGGATTTCTTCGGGCGGCTACGAGCCTGTGGCCGAGACCATGCTCGCCGGCACCAATTACGACGGCTACTTCCTCGAATACGACAGCGACCGCGCCGGCGGCTTCGAGCCGCTGCGCTTCCTGCCCAAGGGCAACAAGGTCGTCGTGGTCGGCGTCATCACCTCGAAGTTCGGCGAGCTCGAGAAGAAGGACGACATCAAGCGTCGCCTCGAAGAAGCCTCCAAGTTCGCCCCGCTCGAGCAGCTCGCGCTGTCGCCACAGTGCGGCTTCGCCTCGACCGAGGAAGGCAACATCCTCTCCGAGGAAGAGCAATGGGCGAAGCTGAGCCTCGCGGTGGAAATCGCGAAGGAAGTGTGGGGCCAGTAGGCCCTGGCTCGCATTGCTCGTGTCCGGACACGCTGTAACGCCATAGCGTGTCGAAGACGCGCGTGAACGCGCTTACGGCGTTGCTGCGTAGCGCCCGGGGCACGACATTGTCTCACTTCGCCGCCAGATAAACCTCGCCCAGCAACGACGAGTTGGACCACGGCACCTGCTTGTTCTTCGTGCTCGAGACCACTTCGGCCCGCACGCGCGTCAGCATCTGCTGCACTTCCAGCCCCGGCGTGCCGAGATGGCGGGAGAGGGCTGCGGAGAACGGCGAGTTGGCGCCTTCGCCGTCGAGCGCGACCTGGCCCGGCGCGGTGGCGAAGGCAATCAGTGTGCCCGCTCCCAACGTCGCACCGGCGCCGAGGCTCGTCGGCGCAGCGAGGCCCGAGGCGCCTTCGATGGCGCGATTGACGCCGGCGCTCGCGACTTGTTGCGCCATCGGGTTGTTACGGCAGGCATCGAAGATCAGGATGTTGGTGCGGACCTGATCGTCGAGGCCGGCCATGATCGTATCCATGTCGATCATCGCTTCCGTCATGCTGCTGCCGGCCTTGAGCTCGACGTCGACGGGAATGAGATAATTGCGGCCGTCGACCTGCACGCCGTGACCGGCATAGTAGACGACGGCGACCTGTGCCCGCGCCGCCTCGCGCAGGAAGTCGCGTGTCACCCTCTGCATCGAGGCGCGGTCGAGGTCGATACCTTCCGACACCGTGAAGCCGATGTCGCGCAGGCTCTTCGCGACGGCGCGCGCGTCGTTGGCCGGGTTAGGCAGCGCCTTGACGTGGGCATAGGCGCCGTTGCCGATCACCAGCGCCAGCCGCTTGCCGAGCGTGACGGGCGCAGGCGATGGGAACGACGCCGTTCCTGTCTGTTGCGGGGCCGGCGCCGCAGCGGGTTGCATCGTCGGTGACGGCGCATCGCGCGGGATCGGAGCAAGCGCATCGGTCACCAGCGACAGCCGCACCTTGGCGGTGGCCTGATTGGCCTTGCTGCCCGCGTCGGATGCCACGATGGCCAGCGTCGCCTTGTAATCATCCTGGGCATGGGCGTAGTCGCCCTTGGCCTCGTAGGCCAGCGCGCGGTGGACGTAGCCGGAGATCAGCACGCTGTTCGGCGGCGTCATGATGTTGACGGGCGGCTTATCTTTCGCCAGCCGGATCGCCTCGCTGCCGTCGGCGATGGCGCGGTCGAGATCGCCGCGCAGGCGCCAGATCGCGGTGCGATTGATCAGCGGCTGCGGCAGCGTCGGGTCGAGCCGGATCGCCTGGTTGATGTCGGCGAGCGCGCCGTCGAGATCGCCGAGTGCTTCCTTGGCGATGCCGCGGTTCTGGAACGAGAACGTCGATTTCGGTTCCAGTTTGATCGTGGCATCGTAGTCGGCGATCGCCCTGGCGTAGTCGCCTTTGCCGCGAAAGGCATTGCCGCGATTGTGGAAGATGGTGCCGCTTGGCGGTCCGAGCTTCAACGCGTCGTCGAAGTCGGTGATCGCGATCTCGTACTCACCCTTGTCGTAATAGGCGGAGCCCCGCAGATTGTGGGCCGCCTGGCTCGGCTGCAGCCTGATCGCTTCGGTGGTGTCAGCGATCACCTTCGAATAGTCGCCCTTCTTGTTCCAGCCCACCGCGCGCCAGAAATAGATCGTCGCGAGCTGCTCGCCCTTGAACACCTTCAGCGCGAGGATCTTGCCGCAGGCGTCGATCATTTTGTCGGCGGGCGTGGTGTCGGTGGTGCAGAGTGGGCCGAGCTGATTACGCGCCTGCGCGAGACACGGCGCAGACCAAAGGGGGACGGCGAGCAGGCAGAGCGCGACGAGAAGGCGACGCATGGCGGCAGGACCCTCAAGGAGAAGCGCTTGTTTGTTGTCCGGCGGGCGGCCGGGGTTCACGCTCCTGTCACCAAGCGTGGGGTAAAGCAGGGCAGGGTATTCCCTCGGTGGGCAGAATTTGCTACGAGGCTGGGCCCAACGCTTCTGCCCACCAAATCCCCACCCATGAAGAACGACGAAATCCTGAGCCAGATCACCGAGTTCTGCCGCAAGGCGGATATGGCGGAATCGACGTTTGGCCGGCGTGCGGTCAACGATGGGAAGCTCGTGCACCGCCTGCGCGAGGGAAAGCGGATCACCATCGACACCCTGGAGCGGATCCAGGCCTATATCGCGGCGTCCACGACCGGGGGCCTGCCGCCGCCGCGGGGGCTCCAGGTGCCTCCCGAAAAGCGCGATCCGCGCGGCAATTTCCGTTTCTTCGAGAACCGGCAGAAATACCTGCTGTTCGTCCACACCTGCAGCGAGAAGCGGGTGGTCGCCGACCGCGTGGCGCTAGAGCTGTCCACCATCCATCCCCGCCCGCCGGCGCTGCGTATCTTCGACGCGGGGGTCGGTGACGGCACGGTGCTGGCGCGGGTGCTGCGGGCCACGCACCAGCGCTATCCGCACATGCCGTTCTACGTGGCCGGCAAGGAGCTCAGTCTCGAGGATCTGCGCCTGACGCTGGAAAAGGTGCCGGACCGCATTTTCGAGCATCCGGCGTCGGTTTTTGTCTTCACGAACATGTTCTACTCGGAAGCGCCCTGGCTCACGCCGGCATCGCCCGCCGCGGCCGCCGCCACCGTCTGGCACGAGGTTCCGCTGCGCGGCGCCTCATCGGGCGAATTCGAGCAACAGATCGCGGAACTCCGGCCGTTCCTGGAGCAGAACTGGCGCGCCGCCATCAGCCCGCGCACGGCGATGCCGCTCTACGAACGGCCCGTCGTTCTCGTGCTCTATCGCGAGGATCACCGGTTCCTGCTGGATTCGACCATCCCGCGGCCGGGCCAGACTGAGGCCAATTTCGACCTCGTGATCGCGTCCCAGCCCTACCGCGCCCTGTCCTCGGTCAACTTCCGGGCCAAGCGTATCATCGCACCGCTGGCAAGGGCGCTTCGGCCCGGCGGGCGGCTGATCGGAATCCACTCCCACGGTCACGATCCCGGCATGGAAATGATCCAGGCGATCTGGCCGGGAGAAAACCCTTTCTCGGTCAGCCGTCATGAGCTATTGCGCGCGGTGAAGTATGAGCTCGGCTCGTTGGGCCGGGACTTAAATTTTAACGCTTATGCAGACAACCGCTCGATCTTCAGGTATGAGATGGAGGCGCTGCCCAACGAGGTGACCGGCTCTATCGGGACCTCCACGGCCTTTGCGGCGTGGAATGCCGCGGTGTACGTGGCGCAGATCGAGGACGACCGATTGACAGAAATGGCTCAAAACGGCCGCACTCTGGATGCCGCCCGGGACGTGCTCCGAAAATACAACGGACTCTGGTTTCTCGACGAGTCCTACGTGATCTCGCGACGGCGAGATTGACATCATCCGAAGGTAAACATCGCAACGACCGCCAATGTACGGCGGGACAAGGGGTAACTGATGCGCGCGTCCTATCTTTTCACCAGCGAGTCCGTGTCCGAGGGCCATCCCGACAAGGTCTGCGACCGGATTTCGGATGAAATCGTCGATCTGTTCTATCGCGAAGGGCCGAAGGCCGGCATCGACCCCTGGCAGATCCGCGCCGCCTGCGAAACGCTCGCGACGACCAACAAGGTCGTGATCGCCGGCGAGACCCGCGGTCCGAGCTCGGTCACCAACGACCAGATCGAGAGCGTCGTGCGCGCCGCGATCAAGGACATCGGCTACGAGCAGGACGGCTTCCACCATGAGAAGGCCGACATCGAGATCCTGCTGCATCCGCAGTCGGCCGACATTGCGCAGGGCGTCGACGCGCTGCAGCCGGGCGAAGTCAAGGAAGAGGGTGCCGGCGACCAGGGCATCATGTTCGGTTACGCCACCAACGAGACGCCGGACCTGATGCCGGCGCCGATCTTCTACGCCCACAAGATCCTCCGCCTGATCTCCGAAGCGCGCCACTCCGGCCGCGAGAAGGTGCTCGGCCCGGACTCCAAGAGCCAGGTCACCGTGCAGTACGAGAACGGCAAGCCGGTCGGCGTGCGCGAGATCGTGGTGTCGCACCAGCATCTGGTCGAGGACATCTCGTCGAAGCAGATCCGCGACATCGTCGAGCCCTATGTGCGCGAGGCGCTGCCGAAGGACTGGATCACCCCGAAGACCATCTGGCACATCAATCCGACCGG
>Ga0207426_1000529_pt1 | contig 55035 bp, 41 predicted proteins | sample AraplaMF_Cvi_mMS_FD_184265 | JGI IMG/M metagenome (GOLD analysis project Ga0207426, IMG submission 184265) | Arabidopsis root microbial communities from the University of North Carolina, USA - plate scrape MF_Cvi_mMS (SPAdes) (version 2) | ecosystem: Host-associated > Plants > Roots > Endosphere...
GCGGCCAGCAGACCGACCACGCCGGAGATGTGACCGGTGCCGGCCTCCAGCAGATGAGGGACGGGGGCATAGGTGGTACGGGTGAAGTCGACCGACTCGATCATGTTGCCGCCGCCCTGCCACGGCGTCATGTCCAGCATGATCTCCGGCTTCACATACAGCGCGCCGATGCCCGTGGGGGCGTACAGCTTGTGGCCGGAGAACACATAGAAGTCGGCGTCCAGATCCTGCACATCGACGGGGAAATGCGCCACCGCCTGGGCCCCGTCCACCAGGACCTTGGCCCCGTAACGGTGGGCGAGAGCGGTCATCTCGCGTACGGGCGGGACGGTGCCGAGCACATTCGACGCCTGGCTCAGCGCGACGAGCTGGGTGCGCATGGAGAGCAGATCGTCGTATGCGGTGAGGTCGATCTGCCCGTCCGGTTGCAGGGGTACGGGTACCACCCGGGCCCGGGTCTGCTGGGCGATCAACTGCCAGGGGACGATATTGGAATGGTGCTCCAGGACCGGCACCAGAATGTCGTCCCCGGGGCCGAGGTTGGCCCGGCCCCAGGTCTGGGCGACGAGGTTGATGGCCTCGGTGGTGCCGCGCACGAAGACGATGTCGTCCGGTGACGGCGCCCCCAGGAACTGGGCGACCGCCGACCGGCCCGCCTCGTACGCCTCGGTGGCCTCGCGGGCCATGGTGTGCGCACCGCGGTGGATATTGGAGTTGGCGGATCCGTAGAAGCCGGCCAGTGCCTCGATCACCTGACGTGGCTTCTGCGTGGTGGCCCCGTTGTCCAGCCAGACCAGTGGATGCCCGTTCACCGTCCGGTGCAGGATCGGGACATCGCGGCGCGCCAACTCGGGTGAGAAGGCGGCCGTTTGGCCGGGGAGACCGGTGAACTGTGCGGGGTGGGCGTCCGGGACGGCCGGATCCGTGACCGGGGCCGAGGTAGGGGCGGAGGCCGGGACCGAAGTCGGGGCAGAGGCCGTGGCCGGATCGGGCGACAACAGGCCGTCGCCGAGGAGATTCGGAGTCGGCGCCCCGGGCCACAGACTCCGGAAGACGTCAGGAGTAGTCATAGTAGTTGGAGACCTCGACGTTCTGGAGCACCGCGACGGCGTCCTCCACCAGCACCGCCGTATTGAAGTACGCCGTCATCAGGTATGACGTGATGCCCTTCTGGTCGACGCCCATGTTCCGCATCGACAGACCGGGCTCCACCTCGTCCTCGACCTTCGCGGGCCGCAGACCCACCACGCCCTGCTCGGCCTCGCCCACCCGCATCAGCAGGATCTCGGTGGTACCGATGCCCGCATTGCCGGAGAACCGCACCTTGTCGGAGGGCAGCAGCGGGACACCGCGCCAGCTCAGCAGTGGACTGCCGAACCGGTTGTCGATGACCGGGGGCACACCCCGACGCGTACACTCCCGGCCGAACGCGGCGATCGCCCTGGGGTGCGCGAGGAAGAATCCGGGCTGCTTCCAGACCCGGGTCAGCAGCTCGTCCAGATCATCGGGGGTCGGGGAACCGGTGCGCGCCTGGACCCGCTGCCCCGGGGCCACATTGTTGAAGAGGCCGAACTCCGGGTGGTTGAGCAGCGAGGCCTCCTGCCGCTCACGCAGTGCGTGCGCGGTGAGGTTCGACTGGGCCCGGATCTGGTCGATGGGCCCGTTGTAGAGGTCGGAAACCCTGGTGTGCACGCGCAGCACGGTCTGGGCCAGGCTCATGTGGTACTCGCGGGGAGTGTCTTCGTAGTCGACGAAGGTCGCGGGAAGGTCGGGCTCGCCGATGTGCCCGGAACTGAGATCGACCGGCACCTCGGCACCCGGCAGCATGCCGTCCGCCGAGAGGTAGGCATCCATCGCTCCCCGTACGGCCGTGTCCCGCTCACACAGCCCTTCCAGCACACTGCGCTCGACACACAGCGCCACACCGGGGGTGAGCGCCCGGACGCGATAGGGCAGCGGCTCGGAACGGGTCCAGGCGTCGAGGTCGAAGAACTGGCCGTCGCCGATCACTTCGAGCACGGCGTCCTCGCCGTAGCGGCCGCTCACCCGCTTCTCGGCGCGGCCCTGGGCGATCACCCACAGCTTGTCGTGCGCATCGCCGTCCTGCGCCAGCATCTGTCCGGCCTCGAAGCTGACTTCCGTGAAGGACCCCGCGAGTTCGGAGAGCAGGGCATCGTCGGCATCCCGCAGATACGGCAATTCCCGCAGGTCGCCCGGGATGACACGGGGCGAACCGCCGTCGTGGTGGACGCTGATGCGATCGTCGCCGAGTACGTAGGTCCGGCGGCGGTTGACGCGGAAGACACCGGCTTCCACATCCACCCATGGCAGGGCCCGCAGAAGATAGCGCGGGGTGATACCGCGCATCTGCGGGCTGGTCTTGGTCGTGGTCGCGAGTTGCCGTGCTGCATCCGGGCTGAGACTAGTCTGGTCGTTCATCAGGACCTCCTCGCCTACGGGCATGCCGCTCGGCCGGCACTCGGCCGACCGGCACGCGGGAGTCTGAATCGTCTGGTCGGAGCCCACCGCTCGCAACCGGTTGTCCGCCGGCGCGCGGCCGGAAATGCTCGCTGCACTGACGACGCAACCCCGAATACCTGCGCGATTACCAGCCGTTCCAGCGTCACTACCTTGCGTAGTAGTCTCGCGGAGGCGCGTCCCGGGGCGCCTGGACCTCTCGTGCGACATCGCCTGAAGCCCGATTTACGACGGGATTTACCCTCATAACGGTGCTTTGCATTTCCTAAAGGCAGGCTTATGACGCTGTCTCATGACACGCGACTGCCCCAACTTCGTTAACGCGAAGGGACGTTGCGTACGGGGGGAGAGGTGGCCGTACGGCGGCGCACCGCCCTCACACCAGCCCCGTCTGTGACTTGCTGAACATCACGCCCTCGGAATAGAAGAACACCGCGCTGCTGCCGTCGGCGCCGTAGCACGTCCAGGTGGTCGGGTAGTCCTCGGCGCGTTCGGACTCGCTGTTCTGCTTGCACGTATTGGTGTAGGCGAACAGGGCCTTCTCGCTGCTGCCGGCCTTGATCTTCTTGTATTCGGCGAGACTCAGCGGGTCGCTGGTGTCGGTGCCGCCCTGGTAGGCGCAGGCGATCACGAAGAGGCCGAGCAGGCAGCCGCCGGCTATCGCACTCTTTTTCACGGGTGGGTCGTCCTTTGGTGATGGGTGGGGCGGGTGGAACCGGCGTGGTGTGCGGTGAAGAGGTGTTTGTCGAGGGGGAGTTGGTGGTGGATGTTTCGGCTTCGGTAGTCGGCGTCCGTGCGCGCGGGAATTCAGATCACCGTGCTGCCGCCGATGCGTTGGCTTCCCGTGGTGGTGCCCCTCCGGTCCGCTCTTGTGGCTGATCGCCGCGCAGGAACCGTTCCAAGATGAGGAGCAGGGTGGGCAGTTGCCTGGCCGGATCGAAGGACGGCTCGGTGGCCGCGCTGGTGTACATCGAGGCGATGAGAGCCATGACCCACGAGGCGGCATGGCCCGGATCGAGGTCGGGGTCGATCTGACCGGCCGCGGCGGCCTTGGTGAGCAGTTCCGTGATCACCGTGTGCTCGTCGGTGTTGTCCTGGTTCAGGAGTTCCGCCAGCTCGGGGTCGCGGTGCGCCTGAAGCATGGCCTCCATCACCAGGGGCGGTGCCAGAGGTTCCGCGGCGGGTGCGGCCAGGAATCGTACGACGTCCAGGAGCGCGGCCCAAGGGTCGGCGCCGGCCGTCGCCGCGGCCAGCCGCTCCGTCTTCTCGGCCTTGTCGTCCTGGAGGAGGGCGACGAAGATCGCGCGCTTGTTGGGGAAGTAGTGGAACACGTTCCCCGAACTCATCCCGGCGGCCTTGCAGATCTGCGCCGTCGTGGTGCGCTCGAAGCCCTGCGTGGCGAACAGCTCGCACGCCGCGTTCACGATGTGCTGACGCCGCGCTGCATGTTTCGCCGGATCGATCGTCCTCATGGCATCACCTTATGACTGGCCGCTTCCTCTGACGGACAGCTCCTTCGCCGTTGCGTCAATAATAGACCGCGCACTCGGTTTATGATGGGCGTCCGCTCCTGCGCCGCACCGCGCCGGCTTCCGTCGGCCGTGGCGATGCAGACTGCTTGAAGGGGGACACCGCCCATGGATGACCAGCTCGCGCACCGCCACCGGACGGACAAGACCACGGCGCTGGCTCAGCCGGCCTGGATGTCGGCGCTGGTGTGCGTCGTCCTCGCGCTGCTGGGGGCCGGAGCCGGCTGGCTGGTCAAGATCCTGGCGGAGTGGCTGGCGGGGTTGCCCTGGGCGCCGATGCAAGGACCGGCCAAACTCCTGGCCTCGGTTCCGGAGCCCTGGCTCGCTGTCGGCCTGCTCTCCGCCGGCACGGTCCTGGGGCTGATCGTGGGCTTCATCGCCCAGTACGAGGAGCTCTCCGCCGTCGTATCGGCCGAGCGGATCACCCTTACCCGGAAGGGCAAGAATCAGGAGTTCGCGCGCGACCGCATCGTCCAGGCGTTCCTGGACGGCAAACAACTCGTCCTGCTCGGCGACGACAAGGGTGAACTCGCCCGGGAGGCCTGCGATCTGGACGCCCGGCGTGTCGCCGACGCCTTCAGGGCACACGGTTACGCCTGGGTGGACGAGGACCCCTACAAGGACGACTTCCGACGCTGGGTGCCGGACGTGCCGGGACTGCCGCAAGGAGCCAATGCGCTGCTCAAGGCCCGTGCACGGCTCCTCGAAAAGAAAAGTTCCACCGAGGAACTCCGGGAGTTGCGCGAGGAGTTGGCCGGGCTGGGGGTTGTCGTGCGGGATGAAAAGCGGCGGCAGTACTGGCGGTTGAACGGGCGTCGGCGGGGGTGAGGTGGTGAGGTGGCCCGGCTGAGGTGGCCTCGGTCCCCTGCTGGTTGACCATCCCTCCCACCAGCGATTCTCCCTCCGCCGAGCGGTCCCCCGTAAATTCTCGCGGCAGCAACCCTGACGGTGACTCAGGGGCGTTCGCTCCGGAGTATGACCACAGACGCGACCACGGTCTGACTACATCCACCGCCTCCGCCGCTAATTTCGACTCATGGCACCGAGACGAGGTGCGAGAGACGGGGGAGCGAAGTGAGTGAAGAAGTGCTGCGGCGACAGGTGCGGCGTGATCGGCGGAGGCGTACGGGGGCGGTGCTCGGTGCGGTCATGGTCGCTGTGGCGCTGAGTGTGAGCACGGCCGGTTCGGTGCACGCCATGTCCGGGGGCACGCAGTTGCCGCAGCGCGGCGCGGCCCCGTGGCTGGCGACCCTGGCGGTGAAGGGTGATGCCCCGCTGCTGCAACGCGCCTCGTGCGGTGGTGCGCTGATCGCTCCCGACCGGGTCCTGACGGCGGCCCACTGCCTCGACGGACAGGACGCGAGGCAGGCGGAGGTGCACATCGGGTCCTCGGTCCTGTCGCAGGACCCCGGCACCGTACGCGACATCCGCAGCGTCACCACCCACCCCCGGTACGAACTGCTGCCCTCCCCCGCAGACCCCGACAACGTCGCACTCTCCTCGGCGGCGTACGACATGGCAGAAATCCGCCTCAGCGCCCCGGTCCGAGGTGTCAAGCCGCTCCGCATCGCGCACCACCGGCCGCTGCCCGGCACCCCTGTGTCCCTCTTCAGCCACGGCACCACGGCCGCACCGGACCCCTCCCAGCCGGGGCAGGAGATCCGCGGTGACGTACTCCGCCGTGGCGACCTCACCGTCCGCACCCATGCGCAGTGCGCCGCCCAGACGCCCGCCATAGTGGACGAGGCCTCGGTCTTCTGCGCCCGTGACATATCCGATGGCGAGACGACCATGTGCTTCGGAGACAGCGGCAGCCCCCTCGTCATAGGGGGACGTCGCGGCCCTGAACTGGTCGGCGTCTTCAGCTTCGCCGGCGAAACGGCCGGCAAGGTCTGCGGCCAGACCGCCGACGCCGCGTTCGCTGACGTTCCGGCGCTCATGGGAGGGGTGTCGTCGGCGTAGGTGTGTTCTTCGGGAAATGAGCGTGCAGCGAAGGATGCTGCACAGGAGGGGGGATTCGGCTGATCTGCTGCCTGCGGCGTTGGCGGCTCGCTACGGTGACGGGCATGGATTCCAGTGACGTGCCTGGTGCCGATGAGTGGCCGCTGCCTCCCTCCTGGATGTGGAGCTGCCAAGAGTGCACCGAGCTGTACAAGGCGATGAAGCGCGCCCCCGAGGTGGTGAATGCCGCACAGGAGGAGGGGGAGCCCGGGGTGGATTACGACCCCCTCGACACGGTGGTCTCCACCCAGATCCGGCTCGCCCGGCACATCGCCACCGACCATGCTCCGGACGTCCCCGCCATCGACCCGTCCTGCGAGAGGTGCACCTCCGACGAGAGTCGGCAGATGCCGGCCGTACTCGTCTTGGAACACCGCGCCCGGCACGTATTCGCCCCGCCGAGCATCGCCGGTCTGCTGTAACGCTCGCAGTGCCTGACCATGCGTGGTCGTCGGCGACGCCTGAAGGTCGGACTGAGGGCGCGCTGAGACGACCAGCTTGTGCGCCGCCCACACCGGTGAGGCGCCGGTGCTGCGGCTCACCGAGAGTTACAGCGCCACGGTCACGGCGTAAGCGATGAAGAATGCCGCACAGAGCACGACGAGAATGCCGAGGGCAATGGCCGGACCTTTGGCCCAGCCGCGCGTCTGCTTGTCGCGGGGACCGGTTTCGGCCCCTGTGCTGCCCTCGCCCTGGGGTGTTTCCTCGGGCGGCACCCCGTCACCGGGCCCGAGGCCTGGTGCGTTGCGTGGATCCGGTTCCGGATATTGAGTACCCATACTGGAAGCTTGCCCGATATCGACCGAATTCACCGGTGGAGTGTGGCGGGCTTGGGTCAAGCGCACAGCGGCACAACCGCTCACCGGCGGGCACCGTGCTCACCGACGGGCACCGGCGCTCACCGACAGGAACCGGCACTCACCGGGGGGCGAACGCGTGCTCACCGAAGGGGAACCGTGGCGGTGATCCGGAAGCCGCCGGAGTCGAGTGGGCCGGCCTCGAAGGTGCCGCCGAGGACGGTTACCCGTTCGCCCAGGCCCACCAGGCCGTGGCCTCCGCTCGGGAGGAGGGTGGGTACCGGGCCGTCCGCGGCCTCGTTCTCCACGATCACCCGTACCGCGTCCTTCTGGTAGCGCACTTCCACCCGGGCCGCTACCTTGCCTGCGTGCTTGTGGGCATTGGTCAGTCCCTCCTGGATCACCCGGTACAGGGTGGGCTGGACCGTGGAGTCCGCAGCCGGCGGTTCGCCGATGACGTCGAAGGCGATCTGCATCCCGGCGGCCCGTGACTCCTCCACGAGGGTCGCGATGTCGTCCGGTGTCGGCTGCGGGGAGAGCGGGACTTGTTGGTCCCCGTCGTCCAGGCGCAGCACCCCGAGCACCTGCCGCAGCTCGTTCAGTGCCTGCCGGCCCATGTCCCCGATCAGCTTGCCGGTGTCGGAGGCCACCCCGGTGCCGCCGGCCCCCGCCTCCAGCGCCCCGGCGTGGACCACCATCAGGCTCACCCGGTGGGAGACCACATCGTGCATTTCCCGGGCGATGCGGGTGCGCTCTTCCATCCGGGCCTGCGACGCCAGGAGGTGCTGCTCCCGTTCCAGCCGGTCCGCCCGGTCCTGGAGGGTCACCATCAGACTCCGCTTGGCCCCCCGGTACATTCCGAACAGCACCGGCACCACTACGGAGGGCACCACGAGGAAGATCGAGTAGGGCACGAACGCCTCGGCGTTGAAACCCGTGGTGACCATGGTCCACACGATGAGGATCACGGCCGCCGCGCCGGAGCCGAGGAGGAGATTGCGCCGCGACGCCCCGTACTTCGCCAGCGCGTAGAGACTGACGGGGAGGATGCTGAAGGACGGCAGTACGAGCGGGATGAGGAGCACCGAGACAGCGGCGAGCGCGTCCGGATACCGCCGCCGCCAGAGCAGCGCCACCCCCTGCACCATCACGACCATGACGACCACCGGAGCCGGCAGCAGCAGGGGATCCCGCTGGGCGCCGTTCAGGCCGCTGACCAGCGCGATCGGATTCGCCAGCGGGAAGAGCAGCACGAGCAGGATGTCGAAGAGCATCGCGCTCCGGTGCTCCCACCACCAGGGCTGCCGCGGAGTGCGCGGGTAGAGGCCGGCCAGGACGGGCAGCACCACCGCGATCAGTCCGGCGAACACGATGAGCACCGTCGTCTGGGCGAAGGCCGTCCCGTGAAGCGGGGCGTACTGCCGCAGATGCAACGCGGCCATGCCCAGGATGAGCAACAAGCCCGTTGGCGCGGCGATGAACACCGTTCGCAGCCGCGGGGTGTGCCGGGCCAGCGAGTAGTACGCCACGATGGTGGCCAGGACGGAGCCGGTGCCCAGGAGGAGGCCGCCGGTGATGACCGCGGCGACCGTCACGGGGAAGCGGCGCCGCAGCACCAGGAGCAGAGCGGCCACGACCGTGCACCACATCGCCCAGCTCTGGGGCAGCAGGCTCCGTATGTCCCCCTCGGGGAAGGCCGTGCGGAACTGTGCGTCGAACGGCACACAGGCCACGGCTATCAGGACGTCCAGGGCGATCGCGCCCCACGGTCGCCACCACCGGGGAAGCGCAGGAAGCCAGAGCAGTGGGCCCGGAGCGGGCGGCGCCCGGTCCGGCAGGGGGGCGGGCGCGGCGGCGGGGCCGGCAACCTTGGCGGACATATCGGCGACCAAACGGACGTGCGGACAATTGCCGGTATGTTACGTCGGCCCCGCCCGGTCCGGACCCGTCGGCGACGGGCTGCGCGCAGGCCAGGAACAGCCCGGCACGCCGAACTGCTCGGGCACGCGGCTTGCTGGGCGGCGGGGAGCGGACCTCCAGCCGGCTCGGAGGGAGACCGTCAACCGGCTCGGGGTGAGCTCTGTCGCCTCCACCCGCCGACCCTCGCCGACGCCCGGCGGTACAGCGCAGCGCGCTGCGGACTCTGCTGAGTTGCCGGTCAGGAACGGCACCACTGGCCGCAGGGCTACGATCCGCCCCGTTTACAGTCCCAGGATGCGGCGTGCGAACCTCACTCATCCCGACGGCACCTGGTCCGGGCTCACGTTGGAGACAGCGGCGCGTCCCAGACCGGAGTTGTGTCTGCTGACCGCAGAGCACCGGTTGTTGCTGACGCAGGGAGGGGACCTGGTACTGCTCGGTGTGGTGCACCCGCCCGCCTACGGAGTGGACTTCTTCCGGACGGACCGCTACCGGTCGCCCGTGCCGCCGTTGCGTGCGCTGACGGTTCGCGCGTACGGCGGGTCCACCGAGCGCTGGGCACATCGTTTCGCGGATCTGCTGGCCTCGTCATCCGGGACGCCGCTGCACGACGGCCGCTGGGTGCTGTCCCCCGACCCCCGACTGCGGCACGGGAACCACGGACGCCGACCGCTCGCGGAGTACTGGAGCGAGATGCTCATCGACGGCCATCCGGACGGCTATGTCGACTGGTACGTCCACAACGGTTCATGGGAAATTCTTCCGCTGCGCCCCATGCCGGACGCCGACGACAGCCGGGTGAAGGCCTATCGGAAGCAGGCCCGGGACGGGACGCTGCCGCCCGTTCTTCTCTGGTGGGTCAGCGGTCTGGACTGCCACCTCATCCTGGACGGCCACGCCCGACTCGCCGCGGCGATCGCCGAGTCCACGGAACCGCGACTGCTGGAACTCCACCGGACGGTCCCCGACGACGAGGCAGGCACCGAAACCCGCCGCGCTGTAGTGGCGTACGAGGCAGAACTGACGCGCTTCGCCGAGCTGCGCGTGCTGCACGGCCCCGGCATTCCCGACGGCGCCGAGTTCGCCGGTCCCGCACTCACCCGGCGACTCGACGCGGCGCGCACCGGACGCCGTGCCACCTGGGCCTGGCCCTTGCCCGGTGGCACGGCGGAATGGACCCGTATCGCCCACGAGCACACCGCCGGGCGCTGGGAATACGACGAGCCGTCGTGACCGGCTGCCCCGGCGGGCCGGGGCAGGGAGCGGGGCCGCTGGTCGGCGTCCCGGGCCCCCAGGCCCCCTGCTCCGTACGATCCCCTCCAACGGGGGCTCACAGCACGCGCGTTGGGGCCACCCCGCGGCCGGTGCCGCTTCCTCCTCCTCGCCTACTGCGGCTTGAAGGAACGGATTTGGTAGCTGCCCTGCAAGTTGCCGCCCGCGTGGGAGGGCGTGGAGCCCACGCGTGCGTGGTAGTTGGTCTGGGTGTAGTACTGCACACGGTGTCCGGTGTTGTTCCATACGGAGCGCACATTCTGTCCCCGCTGGATGAAGGAACAGTTGTCGGCGGTGTTCGCCTTGCTGGCCTGCGACCACTGGCAGCGGGTTCCGCCGCCGTTCCAGTCGCTGTAGATGCAGAAGTACCCGGAGGAGCAGCTGAAGGCGGCCAGGCCGGTAGGTGCGGCCGCGGTCGCGCTGGCGAGGGGTGCGCCGGCGAAGGCGGTGGCCAGGGCGGCTGCGGCGATGGCGAGTGAGTGAAGACGGCGCATGGCAAAGGTCCTTTTCGTGGTGAGGAGGGGAACGGTCACGCCGCTGTGGACCGGCTGAGAAGGATCGCGTCGGGGCGGGAGAGCCACGGCTGGTGGGTGGCGTGGGAGGGTCGGCCCGCGAAGGGGCGCCGGGCGGCCTGACGAAGCACCAGTATGGTCCGGGCCCGCGGCCGTCCTCAGGGCATTTCTCGCCGGACCGCCGGCTGTTGGAGCGCGGCAGCGTATGTACCGGGCGTACGCGGCGTGCTGCGCGCCGACGCCTCGCGGCACAACGTCCGACACCGTCTGCGCAACGGGACCGGCACGCGCAACCGGCAGTGGCCGGGCACCCGTTCCGGTTCTCCGGTCTTCGCAGCTGCCTGACGGTGCCCACCCACGGCTGAGGCGATCTGTGACGTGATTGCCTGGACGTACCGGGCCGCGCTGTGGGTGGTGGCAGTGGTGTGCGCCCTCGCGGCCGGTCTGCTCCTGGTGGGCGCCGTCGCGCACGTCACCGACCTTCTCCGCCACGGTCTTCAGGGCTATGACGGGGCTCCGGGGTGGCTCAACTTGTACAGGTCCTCGCCGGTGCCCCTCGACCCGCTCGCGGCCGCGTTGCTGATCAGCGGCAACGGCCGGGGGACCGACCTCGCTTGCGCCGTCATGACGACCGGCCTCGCCGCGAAGGCCTCAAACAGGTAGTGCGGATGATTTTCCGTTGAGTAGGGTGAACCCTCGGATACCGGGCAACCGTCCGCGCACTGCGCTCGAAACTCCGCGCTTGGCCGCGTGGCGCCTGCCACGCACAAAACGTCTCTGCGGCGCGGGCGGTGCGCAGGACGACGGCCCGTTCCTCGGCCGCGAGGTGGCCTGTGGCGCCGGGAAGGGCGCGGTGTGTGCGGGTGGACGCCTCGGCGGCAAGAAAGTGAGTAAGAACAAGATGCAACCGACCTTCGTACTGGTCCATGGAGCCTTCGCGAACTCCTTCTCCTTCGCGCCGCTGCAGGCCGAACTCGGCCTCCTCGGACACCGTTCGGTCGCCGTCGACCTGCCCGGCCATGGATTCGAGGCAACCTACTCGCGTGCCTATCAGGCGCCGCAGGATCCCGAAGGGCTCGCCGCCACGCCCGGCTCGATCAAGGGCGTGACGCTCGCCGACAACGTCGCGCACCTGATCGGGATACTGGAGCGGGCCAAGGAGAACGGGCCGGTGATCCTCGTCTCCCACAGCCGCGGCGGCATCACGGCCACCGCGGCGGCCAACGCCCGGCCGGACCTGATCGACCGCCTCGTCTATGTCTCGGCCTGGTGCCCGGTCGATCTCGACGTCAACGACTACTACGCCGAGCCGGAGATGGCCACGGTCGACGCCGCTTCCATGGCGATGGCGCTCGCCGGGAACCCGGCCGAACTCGGCCTGCTGCGCGTCAACTTCCGCACCGCGGACCCGGCCGCCCTCGCGGCACTCAAGGCGGCCCTCCTCGCCGACGGCACCGACGAGGAGTTCCTGACCTTCCTGAACACCTTCCAGCCCGACGAGAACCTGGACGTCGGCACCTCCGCCGACCGGGCACAGGCCGCCAGCTGGGGCCGTATCCCGAAGACCTTCGTGCGTCTGGCCGACGACACGAGCCTGCCGCTCGCCCTGCAGGACCGGCTGATCCGCGAGGGCGACGCGCTGACGCCGGACAACCCGTACGACGTCCACACCCTGGAGGGCAGCCACCTGAAGTGGCTGATCGACCCGGCACCGGCGGCCCGCGTCCTGGGCGAACTCGCCGAACCCTGGTGCGCCGGGGACGAGCGCCGGGTGTGACCCACACGCCCCTCGGGTGGTAGCTGATCCTGCCGGTGAGCGGGTCGGCCCCGGGCCGGGTGCCCGGCGGCCGACCTGCGAGGATGCACGGCGAGTCGGGTGACGGCGCGGCACGGCGGCGGCTGGGTGGCGTTTGTCGCCAGGGGCGTGGTGCGGTTTGCGAGGCGGGTGTGGCGCGGGGCACCCTTGCGGCATGTCATACGTACGGCTTGAGGCCTGGATCGGTGGAGAGTGGCTGGAGGTCGACTCGGTGAGCGTCACCGTGATGGACTCCGCGCTGACCCTCTCCTTTGAGCATCAGCGGACCGAGTCCGGGTACCGGAGCCTGATCTGGGAGCCGCTGGAGAAATTCCTCAAGGAGTACTGTGACGAGCCGCTCGTCGTCGTGCCGCTGGGCCGCAATCTGCCGGTGATGTTCGGCCCCGGCGCGGCGGGCCCGTTCCGGCTGGCGGAGATGCGGGACGCCTGACCTGGCCATACGGCCCGTTACGGCCACGGTGACGCCGAGGCCGACCCTCGACCGCCCTCCGGCCCGCCGTGTCACGGCGGGCCGGCGCGATCGTCGGGCGGACCTTCCTCGTGCGGAGGCCGCCGCCGGTCCAGGGTCGTCAGTCCACAGTGGTGACGGCTACGCGGCGACGGCGGCTGAGTGCGCCGAGAGTGATGTCGACGGCCAGGAACGCGACCAGCGATATGCCGAGCAGTGGCATCAGCCAGCCCACCACCCCGACGGCCGGCGCGAGCGGAATGAGCACCGGCAGCGGTACCTGACGCCACGCGCCGCGCGGAATCGGACGCCCGAAGGACAGCGTGCGGTCGCGGGTGGGGCGGCGCTGCCACCACATCCGGTAGCCCCAGAGGATCAGGAAGATCAGGGCGAGGGCGAGCGCGGCCAGTGCGATCTGGTTGGCGAGGCCGAAAAGGGTGCCGGTGTGCAGGTCGATGCCGTAGCGGGTGAGCTTGGCCAGGACGGGGTGGTCGGCGAAGCGCGAGACATCGGTGACCTTGCCCGTCGCCGGGTCCACGGCGAGGGCGTCCTGCTTCTCCGGCCAGCTGCGCTGCACCTGCTTGACGACGTAGGCGGTGCCCCGGTCCGTCGGCAGGCCGATCTCGACGGGGTTGCCGAGGCCCTGGGCGCGGGCGGTGCGGAGCACCTTGTCGATGCCCACGTCCGCGGGCGCGGATCCGCTCGACCGGTTTCCCTTCGAGTCACCCATCCCAGGCATGTCAGGCATTCCGGGCATGCCTGAGGCGCCCCCATGTCCGGCGTGGTGCTCCGCCACGGCCGTCGAGACGGTCGGCGTCGCCTGTCCCAGGGACTCCCGGAGTTCGCCGATGTTCGCCCCGGCGTACGCGGACCAGGTCAGACCGGTCGCCGAGAGGAAGACCAGGCCGGCCGCGGCCCACAGGCCGACCGCACCGTGCCAGGACAGGGTCCGGCGGCGGCCGGTGGCGGTGCGGTCCGGCAGCGCGAGCGCCCGCAGCTTGCGGTTCCGGCGCTTGCGGCCGATCCACAGCGCCACTCCGCCCCCGGCGACCACCCACAGCCAGCTGGCGGCCAGTTCGCTGTAGAGCCGGCCGGCCTCGCCCAGGTGCAGGTCGCGGTGAAGGGCGTCGAGCCAGGTGCGCAGGGGCAGCGCACCCGTGGAACCGTACGTCTCCAGAGCCCCTCTGACGTTCCCGGTGTAGGGGTCGACGAAAACGGCGAGCTGGTGGTCGACGGAGACGCCCGGTACGTCGGAGAGCAGGACCCGAGTGGTGTCCCCGGGCCGCGGTGCCGGGCGTACGGCGGCGAGCTTGCCCTCGGGATGGGCCTTACGGGCGTCGGTGACCTGCTGCGACAGCGGCCGCTCGGTCTTGCCCACCGGCACGCTCAGCTCCTGCGCGTAAAGGAGCTTCTCGGCCTGGAAGGAACCGGCGTACAGCAGCCCGGTGACCGCGGCGATGAGCAGGAAGGGCGCGATCAGTACCCCGGCGTAGAAGTGCAGACGCAACACCAGCGGACGGAGTGCGGCCCACCCGGTACGCCGCACCCCCCGCTCCTCCCCGGAGCCGGTGGTGTCCGGGGCGCCCAGGGAGTCCGGGGAGTCCGGTGCACCGTTCGGTGCGAGACGTTGTTCAGTGGGCACGCGGGGCTCCCGGCTCGTAGATGCGGTGGCCCGGCCCGCTGCCGGTACCGCTCAGGGAGTCGGATGAACCGGAGTACGAGTTCCCGTGGGCGATGTGAGCTGTCCCATACGGGAGGCTGCCGGGCCCGCACCCACCCTCCGGGATGTCCGGACCGGATGGCACGATGGCGGCCATGACAAACGGGCCGACCTTATCTGCTGACGTGCTGATGTCGCGCGTGCTGTGTGGGCTGCTGCGCCGGGTCCTTCCCTCCCGCACACACCGCGCGAAGTTCCCGGATCCGGCCCGTGGCAGACGGAGTCTTCCGCCCGTCCCGTCCCCGTACTTCAGGTCCGAACAGCACTGCCCACCCCCCACCGTTGGAGGCAGCCCGATGATGACGCACCCCGCAGACGCGCACGCTTCCCGGAGGAGCCGTAAGCGGAAGCCGACCGCCCTCGCGGCGGTGACGGCCGTGACAGCGGTCTCCCTGCTCGCCGGCTGCTCGTCCGAGGAACCGGCGAAGCCGAAGCGCCCGGACCCGGTAACACCTTCCCCGCACTCCGCGCGGCCGAGCAGCGCCGCCCCCACGCCGAAGACCAGCGGGTTCTCGCCATATGTGGACACCTCGCTGAAGCCTTCCTTCGACCTCGTCAAGGGAGCCCAGGAAACCGGTGTGAAGGAGTACAACCTGGCGTTCGTCTCGCCGGGCGGCGGCTGCGTGCCCAAGTGGGGCGGTCGGCAGGCGCTCGCCGCCAACCCCGTGGCGCGGCAGGCGGACGCGCTGCGCGCACAGGGCGGCGACGTACGGATCTCCTTCGGCGGACAGAGCGGCAACGAACTGGCCAGGGTCTGCGGCTCGGTGGACAAGCTGGTGAACGCGTACCGCAAGGTCATCGAGGCCTACCACCTGACCAAGGCCGACTTCGATATCGAGGGCCCGGCGCTGACCGACACCAAGGCCAACGACCTTCGCGCGCAGGCCATCGCCCGGCTTCAGCAGGACACGAAACTGGACGTCTCCGTCACCCTCCCGGTGCTCCCCTCCGGCCTCAACCGGCACGCCGTCGCGGTGCTGAAGAGCGCCAAGAAGAACGGTGCCCGGATCTCCTCGGTGAACATCATGGCCATGGACTACGGCACGTACTACGACGGCGACATGGGCAAGTACGCCACCGCGGCCGCCACCGCCACCCAGAAGCAGATCAAGGGGGCTCTGGGCATCCGGGACGAGGCCACGGCGTGGAAGAGCGTCGCGGTCACCCCGATGATCGGTGTGAACGACGTCAAGGGCGAGGTCTTCCGGCCCGACGACGCGGCCGAGCTCAAGAAGTTCGCCGACGAGAAGGGGCTCGGCCGGCTGTCGATGTGGTCGGTGACTCGCGACAAGCCCTGCCCGGGAGGCGCCAACCTCAAGGCGGTGGCGACCTGTTCCAGCCTCGGGAAGAAGACGAACGAGTTCGTGCGCGCCTTCACGGACTGAGCCGGGAGAGGGAGAAGGGGCGGGCCGGGCACCGCCGTACCGGGGTGACATGCCGGGGGTCGGCGCACCGCGGTTCATCGGTGACCGGGTTCCGCTCGCCCGATCGGGTGAGCTGGGTCCCGCTGTGTTGCCTGCATCTCACCGGGATGGGTTACTGAATCCGTCCGATTCCGGTGGGCCGCCCATCCTTTCCGGGGGAGTGGAAGGCGCCCTGCCTGTTTCGGAGCACCGGTCTGTTGACGGTGCCGTTCGAGCGCTCCTCCGTTGGGGATGTGCAGGACCGGCCATGTCGGCGCGCGTACGCGGGCGTCTCATGGTGCGGCGAGCCCGCAAGTTGGCTGGAGCCGTCATGCCTGCTGCCCGAGCTGTGTGCCCCGTCCGCGTCATCGCCCTCCCTTGGGTGGCCCCACCGGGCCGGTATGCTCGCTTCCCCCAACTACCGTTTGAGGAAAGCCCTGTTGGCACGGTCGCCGGGGGCGCGGAGACATCGGCGGTGACACCGTCATGCTGACTCCGGAACGCCCCTGCGGGCTCGCCCTCGTCACCGACCGCGACGGCAACTACCTCGCCGTCATCGACCCGCTGTCCCACCGGGTCGTCCCCACCCTCAGCGCGCCGGCCCCACACATGGCGCGGTGCGATGCCGGCGGCCCGGTCGTTTGTACCGTGGTCGACGGCACCGATCTGGCGGCGTCGAGGGACAGCGCCGCCCTTCTGGGCGCGCTCTCCGCGCTGCGCAACACATCTGTCCACTGGGCGGGTTGGCGGCGTTTCGCTGCCGCGGCCGGACCCGGCCTGATGGCGGCGCGCAACCAGTTCTCCGGTGTCTTCCCGGACCAGGGCTCCACCAGCGGCGGCACCCTGGTGACCATCATCGGGCGCAACTTCGCCCACGCCACGGCCGTGACCTTCGGATTGCGCCGGGCCGCGAGTTTCACCGTCCTCGACGACGAGACCATCGTCGCGGTGACTCCCCCGGGGCAGGGGGCGGTCCCCATCACGGTCACCACGCCCGGCGGATCCGCCCGGGTCGGCTACTTCTTCTACATCGCCTGGCCCGGCCTGGCGTCGATCGTCCCCGCCTCGGGGCCGATCGGCGGGGGCAACACCGTCGTCCTCACCGGTACCGGCCTGCGCACCGCGCTCCTGGTCAACTTCGGCGGCGCCGTCGCCTTCCCCACGGCGGTCTCCGACCGGCAGGTCCTTGTCACGGTTCCTCCCGCCGCGGGCCCCGGCACCGTCCCGGTCTACGTCACCACCCTTGGCGGGGTGAGCAACCAACTGCTCTACACCTACGCGGCGGTGGCACATGTCACCGGTGTCTCCCCGGACACCGGGCCGATCGCGGGCGGCACCACCGTCGTGCTGACCGGCAGCGGCCTCGCGCGCGTCACCGGGGTCACCATCGGCGGCGTCCCCGTACGGTCCTTCCGCGCCTACTCCGACAGCGTGCTCGTCCTGGTGACACCCGCGGGTGTTCCCGGACCCGCCGACATCGTCGTCACCACGCCCGGGGGCAGTGTCACGTTCCCCGGCGCCTTCGACTACAAGGCGCCGTCGGCGATGACCGTCACCTCCACGCCGGATCCCTCCCTCGTCGGTGAGGCGGTGACCTTCACCGCCGAAGTGGAGGGCGTCCCGTCCACGACGGGGACACCGTCCGGCACCGTCACCTTCGACTTCGGTGACGGCACCGCGCAGGTGACGGCGCCCCTGACGGGCGGCACGGCCACGGTCGAGCACGCCTACACCGGCCCGTCGGTTGCCCCCTACGACGTCACCGTCAACTACAGCGGCGACGCCTACTTCATGCCCGTCACCGGGACCGACACCCAGGCTGTCGAGGCGGCGTCGACCACCACCACGGTGACGTCCGGACCCGACCCCTCCCTGGTGGGCCAGCCGGTCACCTTCGTCGCACGGGTCGCTCCCACACCCCCGGGAGCCGGGGCGCCGACGGGGACGGTGACCTTCGACTTCGGCGACAACACCGCACCCGTGACCGTGCCGATGGACGGCGGCTCCGTGACCGCGCTCCACTCCTATGCGGACGCCGCCGAACTGCCGTACCCGGTCACCGCCACCTACAGTGGCGACAACAACTTCACGTCCTCCACGGGGACGGACACCCAGACCGTGCAGTCGGCGGCCACGACCACCGCGGTGGACCTGGCGCCGAACCCGTCCGTGGCCGGGCAGCCGGTGACCGTGTCCGCCACGGTCACCGCCGTCCCGCCCGGAGCCGCAGTCCCGACCGGCACGGTCACCTTCGACTTCGGCGACGGCACCGCGACCGTCGACGTACCGCTCACCGCCGGCACCGCCGCCACCAGCCATGCCTTCGCCGGTACTGCGGGCAGCCCCTACACGGTCACCGCCACCTACCAGGGCGACGGGAACCTCGAACCCTCCACGGGGACCGGCACCCAGTCGGTGGGCGCGAGCGCGTCGTCCACGGCGGTGGTCTCGGTGCCGGATCCGTCGACGGTGGGGGAGTCGGTGACGTTCAGCGCGACCGTCACCGCGCTCGCGCCCGGCGCCGGTACTCCGACCGGGTCGGTCACCTTCGACTTCGGTGACGGCAGCGCGCCCGTCAGCACACCGCTCACGGCCGGCACCGCCAGCACCGGTCACGTCTACACCGCCGCGGCGGCCACCCCCTATACGGTCACCGCCACTTACGACGGGGACGCGGATTTCACCACGTCGTCCGGGACCGACACGCAGAGCGTCCAGCCGGCCGGCACCGCCCTCGCCGTGGTGTCCGCGCCGGACCCTTCGACGGTGGGGGAGCCGGTGACGTTCAGCGCGACCGTCACCGCGCTCGCGCCCGGCGCCGGTACCCCGACCGGGACGGTCACCTTCGACTTCGGCGACGGCACCCCGCCCGGCACCGCGTCCCTCACCGCCGGCACCGCCGAGATCACCCACGCCTACGCCGATGCGTCCGACCTGCCCTACCAGGTCACCGCCACCTACAACGGTGACCCGGACTTCACCACTTCCCTCGGCACCGACACCCAGACCGTCCAGTCGGCCGACACCACGACCGCCGTGGCCTCCGTACCCGATCCGTCCACGGTGGGGCAGTTGGCGACGTTCGTCGCGCAGATCACTCCCGAGGCACCGGCGGCCGGTGCGCCCACGGGGACCGTGACATTCGAGTTCAGCGACGGCAGCCCGCCCGTCACGGCACCCGTCGAGGGCGGCACGGCAACGGTCACCCATGCCAATCCGGACGTGGCGGAAAGCCCGTTCACGGTCGACGCGACCTACAGCGGTGACGACAACTTCAACCCCTCCTCGGGGGCGGACAGTCATGAGGTCGCCAAAGCGGTGCCCACGACGACGGTGACGACCTCGCCGGAACCGTCGGTCACCGGCCAGCCGGTCACCTTCACCGCGACCGTCGCGGCCGCCCCGCCGGCCGCGGGCACCCCGACCGGGACGGTGACCTTCGACTTCGGTGACGGCACCCCGACCGTCGATGTACCGCTCACCGCCGGCACCGCCGTCCTCACCCACGCCTACACCACCGCGCCCCTCAACCCGTTCACGGTCACCGTCACCTACAGCGGGGACACCAACTTCACCGATTCCGTCGGGATCAGTACGCACAGCGTCGAGCAGGCCGCGACCACCACCACGGTCACCGCCGAGCCCGACCCGTCCGTGACGGGGGAGTCGGTGACCGTCGCGGTGACGCCCACCGCACCCGCCTCGGGCATCCCGACCGGGCCGGTCACCTTCGACTTCGGCGACGGGACCCCGGTCCTCACCGCCCAGTTGGTGGACGGCACGGTGACCGTCACCCACCCGTACACCAGCGTGTCCGGCAGCCCGTACACGATCACCGCGGTCTACCTCGGGGATGCCGACTTCGCCGCGTCCGAGGACACCGTCGTCCATGCCGTCGACCCGGCCGAGACCGTCACCACGGTGACCTCCTCGCGGGTTCCCTCGGCGGTGGGCGAGAGCGTGTCGCTGATCGCGCGGGTGATTCCGGTGCCGCCGGGCGCCGGCGCACCGACCGGCACGGTGACCTTCGACTTCGGTGACGGCACCACGCCCGCCACCGCAACGGTCTCGCACGGCGTGGCCATGGTGTCGCACACCTACACCAGCACCGCCGGCAGTCCCTACACCGTCACCGCGTCCTACAGCGGGGACGCCGACTTCGCCGCCTCCACCAGGACGATCGCCCAGGGCGTGGAGACCAGTGTCTCGGGCACCTCGACGACCGTGAACTCCGCGCCGGACCCGTCCATCGTCGGCCAGGCGGTGACCGTCACCGCGACCGTCGCGGTCGTGCCGCCCGCCGCGGGCACCCCGACCGGGACGGTGACCTTCGACTTCGGCGACGGCGCCCCGACCGTGACGGTCCCGCTCACCGGCGATACGGCGACGGCCACCCACACCTTCACCGCGGCCGCCGATCCCAGCACGATCACCGCGGTCTACAGCGGTGACGGGAACTTCGCGGGCTCGGCCGGCTTCGACACCCAGACCGTCGTCCAGGCCGCCACGTCGACGACCGTGGTGTCCGCCCCGGACCCGTCCGTGACCGGCCAGGACGTCACCTTCACCGCGACCGTCACCTCGACGGACGCCGGCGCCGGTACCCCGACCGGGACGGTGACCTTCGACTTCGGTGACGGCACCCCGACCGTCCGGGCGCCCCTCACCGACGGCACGGCGACCGCCGTACACGCCTACCCCCACACCTCCGGCAGCCCGTATCAGGTCACCGCCACCTACAGCGGTGAGGCGAGCTTCACCCCGTCCACGGACACCGACACCCACACCGTGAACCCGGGGACGGTGTCCGTCGCCGTCTTCTCGTCGGCGGACCCCTCCGCGGTCGGCCAGCCGGTGACCCTCACCGCGAACCTCGCGGCGGACGCCCCGGCGGTGGGCACGCCGACCGGGACGGTCACCATCGACTTCGGTGACGGCACCCCGACCGTCACCGCCACCGCCGTGGGCGGCACGGTGACGGTCACTCATGCGTACACCACCACGGCCGGCAGCCCGTACACGGTCTCGGCCACCTACAGCGGGGATGCGGACTTCAGCCCTGCCACGGGCACCGGTTCCCAGTCGCTGTACCCGGCCGCGACCACCATGGAGGTGAGCTCCGGTCCGGACCCCGCGGTGGTGGGGCAGCCGGTGACCGTCACCGCGACGGTCGCCGCGGTCCCGCCGGGTGCCGGCACGCCGACCGGTACGGTCACCGTCGACTTCGGCGATGCCACCCCGCCCGCCACGGCCGCCCTGGTCGGCGGAGCCGTCACGCTCATGCACACCTACACCAGCAGCCTCAGCAGCCCGTACACGATCGCCGCCACCTACAACAGCAGCAGCGACTTCACCGGCTCGGTGGCCACGGACACCCAGACGGTCCTGCCGGACGCGACGACCACCACGGTGACCTCCGCACCGGACCCGTCCGTCGTCGGCCAGCCGGTCACCTTCACCGCGACCATCGCTCCGGTGGAACCGGGCGCGGGCGCGCCGACCGGAACAGTGATCTTCGACTTCGGTGACGGCACGGACGCGTCCGTACAGCCGGTGGTCGCCGGGGTGGCGACGGCCGTCCACGCCTACCCCAGCCCGGCCGGCAGCCCGTACACCGTCACCGCCACCTACGGCGGGGACACCGACTTCACCGCATCCAGCGGCACCACCACGCAGTCCGTCGGCCAGGCCGCGTCCACGACGGTGGTCACCTCGCTGCCCGAACCGGCGGTGACCGGCCAGCCGGTGAGGGTCACCGCGACCCTCTCGGCCGCCGCGCCCGGGGGCGGGACGCCGACCGGCACGGTCACCTTCGACTTCGGTGACGGCACGTCACCCAGCACGGTGCCGGTCACCTCCGGGGTCGCCACGACGACACACACCTGGGCCGGTGCCTCCGGCAGCCCGTACACCGTCACGGCGGACTACAGCGGGGACGCCAACTTCACCTCGTCCACCGGGACCGGCACACAGACCATCGCCCCGGCAGCGACCACGACCACCGTCAGCGCGTCGCCGTCGCCCTCGGTCACGGGTCAGTCGGTGGACCTCACCGCGACCGTCTCCGCCGTCGCACCAGGAGCCGGCACCCCCACCGGCACCGTCACCTTCGACTTCGGCGACGGCACCACGCCCACCACCGAACCCCTGACGGACGGCACCGCCACCCTCACCCACGCCTGGGACGGCACGTCCGGCAGCCCCTACACCGTCACGGTCACCTACAGCGGGGACGCCGAATTCAGCCCCTCCACCGGTACCGGCACGCAGACCGTCGGCCCGGCCACGACCACCACCACTGTCAGCGGACTGCCGGAGCCCTCGGTCACCGGCCAGCCGGTGACGTTCCTCGCGAGGGTGCTGTCCGACAGCATGGGGGACGCCGCGCCGACGGGGACGGTCACCTTCAACTTCGGCGACGGCACCACACCGGTCACCGTCGCCGCAGCGGGTGGCGTGGCGAGCGCCGCGCACACGTACACGAGTGCCACGGGCAGCCCCTACACGGTCCACGCCACCTACAACGGCGACGACCGGTTCACCCCCTCCGTGGGGACCGAAACCCGCGTCGTGCAGCCGTCGTTGTCGGCGACGGCGGTCATCTCGTCGCCGGATCCCTCGGTGGTGGGCCAGCCGGTGGACATCACCGCGACGGTCTCCGCGGCCGGGTCGGGCGCGGGCACGCCCACCGGTACGGTCACCTTCGACTTCGGTGACGGCACCCCGTCCGTCACCGCACCCGTGACGGACGGCACCGCCACCGTCACCCACGCCTGGGCGAGCACCTCCGGCAGCCCGTACGCCCTCACGGCCGGCTACAGCGGCGACGCCGACTTCAGCCCCTCCACGGCGACCGGCATGCAGACCGTCGGCCAGGCCGCGACCACCACCGTCGTGGCTTCCTCGCCCGATCCCTCGGTGGCGGGCCAGCCGGTGGACATCACCGCGACGGTCTCCGCGGCCGCGCCGGGAGCCGGCACCCCGACCGGCACCGTCACCTTCGACTTCGGCGACGGCACCCCCTCCGTCACCGCCACGGTCACCGCGGGCGTGGCCACCGTGACGCATACCTGGACCGGTACCTCCGGCAGCCCGTACACCGTCACGGCCGACTACAGCGGGGACATCGACTTCGGCCCCTCCACCGGCACCGACAGCCAGATCGTCGGCCAGGCCTCCGCCGCCCTGTCCCTGTTCTCCTCCCCGGATCCGTCGGTGGCCGGACAGGAGGTCACCTTCACCGCCCTGGTGTCCGTGGTCCCCCCGGGCGCGGGCACCCCCACCGGGACCGTCACCTTCGACTTCGGCGACGGCACGGCGCCCGTCACCGCACCGGTCAGCTCCGATGCGGCGACCGTGACGCACGCCTACACGAATTCGACCGGCAGCCCCTACATGGTCACCGCCACCTACCACGGCGACGACGACTTCGCCCCCGTCACCACCACCGACGTCCACACGGTGGCGGTCAGCGCCGCCACCACGTTGACGACCGTGAGCTCCTCCCCGGACCCCTCGGTGACGGGCCGGCCGGTGACCTTCACCGCGATCGTGGCCCCGACCCCGCCCGGCGCCGGGGTGCCGACCGGAACGGTCACCTTCACCTTCGGCGACGGAACGGCGGCCGTCACGGCCTCGCTCTCCGGCGGGGTCGCCGGTGTGACCCACGCCTACACCACCGCGACGGGCAGCCCGTACACCGTGACCGCGCGCTACAGCGGGGACGCCAACTTCAGCTCCTCCTCGGGCACGGACAGCCAGACGGTCGACCCGGCGTCGACGGTGACCACGGTGATCACCGCGCCGGACCCGTCCGTGGTCGGCCAGCCGGTGACCCTCACCGCGACCGTCGCACCGGTCGCACCGGGAGCCGGGGTGCCGACCGGCGCGGTCACCTTCGACTTCGGTGACGGCACTCCAGCCACCCTGACCTCGCTCTCCGACGGCGTCGCCCGGATCACCCACACCTATACGGCCGCGGGCGGCCCGTACACGGTGACCGCGCTCTACCAGGGGAACGACAGCTTCTCCTCGTCGAGCGGGAGTGACACGCAGACGGTGGGCAGGTCCGCGACGACCACGGCGGTGGTGTCGTCTCCGGATCCCACGGTGGTGGGGCAGTTGACCACGGTGACGGCTTCGGTGGCGTCGGTTGCGCCGGGGGCTGGGGCGCCGTCGGGGACGGTCACGTTCATTTTCGGTGATGGGTCTCCGACGTTGACGGCGCCGGTGAGTGATGGTTTGGCGGTGGTGACGCATGCGTATGGGAGTACGGCGGGCAGTCCGTTCGCGATCACTGCGACGTATGACGGGGATGCGAACTTCTCCTCGTCGAGCGGGAGTGACACGCAGACCGTGGGTAAGGCGGCCACTACCACGGCGGTGGTGTCGTCTCCGGATCCCACGGTGGTGGGGCAGTTGACCACGGTGACGGCTTCGGTGGCGTCGGTTGCGCCGGGGGCTGGGGCGCCGTCGGGGACGGTCACGTTCATTTTCGGTGATGGGTCTCCGACGTTGACGGCGCCGGTGAGTGATGGTTTGGCGGTGGTGACGCACGCGTATGGGAGTACGGCGGGCAGTCCGTTCGCGATCACTGCGACGTATGACGGGGATGCGAACTTCTCCTCGTCGAGCGGGAGTGACACGCAGACCGTCGGCAGGGCGGCCACCACCACGGCGGTGGTGTCCTCGCCCGATCCCACGGTCGTCGGTCAGTCCACCACCCTCACGGCCTCCGTCGCCTCCGTGGTGCCAGGGGCCGCGGCCCCCACCGGAACGGTCACCTTCACCTTCGGCGACGGCACCCCCTCGACCACCACCACGCTCTCCGACGGCATCGCAACCGTCGCGCACACCTACACCACCACGAGCGGCAGCCCCTTCCCCATCACGGCGACCTACAACGGGGACGCCGGCTTCACCTCGTCAAGTGCCGCTGACTCGCAGACGGTGGGCAGGGCGGCGACGACGACGGCGGTGGTTTCTTCGCCGGATCCGTCGGTGGCGGGGCAGGCGGTGACGCTTACCGCGACGGTGGCGGCGGTGGCGCCGGGGGCGGGTACGCCGACCGGTACGGTCACCTTCAGTTTCGGTGACGGCACCAGCGCCGGCACCGCGACCCTCTCCGGCGGCACCGCGACCGTGACGCATACGTTCACCGGGGCCGCCGGCAGCCCGTACACCGTCACGGCGACCTACAACGCGGACACCAACTTCACGTCATCGAGCGGCAGTGACACGCAGACGGTGGGTAAGGCGGCGACGACGACGGCGGTGGTTTCTTCGCCGGATCCGTCGGTGGCGGGGCAGGCGGTGACGCTTACCGCGACGGTGGCGGCGGTGGCACCGGGGGCGGGTACGCCGACCGGTACGGTCACCTTCAGTTTCGGCGATGGCACCAGTGCCGGCACCGCGACTCTCTCCGGCGGTACCGCGACCCTCACCCACACCTACGCCACCAGGTCCGGCAGCCCCTTCCCCATCACGGCCACCTACAACGGAGGCGCCAACTTCACGGCCTCCACCGGCGATGACACCCAGACGCTCACCAAGAACGCGTCCACCACCACGGTGACCTCCACTCCCGACCCCTCGGTGTCCGGCGGGACGGTGACCGTCCGCGCGACGGTCTCCTCCGCGGCCGGTACGCCGACCGGCACGGTCACCTTCAGCTTCGGTGACGGCACCAGTACCGCCACCGCGACCCTCTCCGGCGGCGTCGCCACCGTCACCCACCCCTACACGACCACCACCGGGAGCCCGTTCACCGTCACGGCCACCTACGGCGGGGACGCCAGCTTCAACGGCTCCACCGGCACCGACACCCAGACCGTCACCCGGGCCGCGACCTCCACCACCGTGATCTCCACGCCCAACCCCTCCACGACGGGTGACCGGGTCACGGTCACCGCCACCGTGGTGCCCGTCGCCCCCGCAACGGGCACGCCCACCGGAACCGTCACCCTCGCCATCACGGGACGCACCCCCCAGACCGTGCCTCTCGTCAACGGCACGGCCGGTGCGTCGTTCAACCCCCTAACGAGGGGGACCCACTTGGTCACCGGCAACTACAACGGTGACGTCAGCTTCGCGCCGTCCTCCGGAACCACTCTCCAGACGGTGAACTGACGGAGCGGCGCCCCGGCCCGGCTCCCGTGAGCGGAGCCGGGGCACCGCTGTGTTCCGGCCGCCTCGGGGAAGTGCCAGGCGGCCTCCCGCGGCTCTCCCGGTGCCGCGATCCGGGGCAGCGGCGCCTCGGTCCGGTTGGCGCGTCCGTTACTTACCCGCGCCCCGGGAGTCGTGAAGAATCCGGACGCGACGACGGGCTTCGGCCCGGGGAGTGGCGACCGGATCACGCGGCACCCTTGGCAGCATCAGTGCAATGTGAAATATTACTGACGTGCTCTCGAGAAGAAGCTCGGATGTCATCGTCGTCGGCGCGGGCGTGGTCGGCGCGGCCTGTGCCTACTACGCGTCCCGCGCCGGCCTCTCCGTCACCGTCGTCGACCGCGGCCCGGTCGCGGGCGGCACCACGGGCGCCGGTGAGGGCAACCTCCTGGTCTCCGACAAGGAGCACGGCCCCGAACTCGATCTCGCGCTGCTGTCCACCGGGTTGTGGCAGGAGCTGGCCGAACTGCTCCCGCCGCAGATCGAGTTCGAGCCCAAGGGCGGCCTCGTGGTCGCCGCCGACGAGACCGCAATGCGGGCCCTGCGCGACTTCGCGGCGGGACAGCGTACGGCCGGTGTGCGGGCGGACGAGATCCCCGCGGACCGGTTGCGGGAGCTGGAACCGCATCTGACCCCCGGCCTGGCAGGAGGCTTTCACTATCCGCAGGACGCTCAGGTGATGCCGGCCCTGGCCGCCGCCCATCTGCTGCGCGCGGGCGGTGACCGGGTGTGCCTGCGGCTGGGTGAGGAAGTCACCGGCCTGCTGACCACGGCGGACGGAGCGGTGCGGGGAGTACGCACGGCGGTCGGTGAGGTGTCCGCCCCGTACGTGGTCAACGCGGCCGGCACCTGGGGCGGCGACTTCGCGCGGCTCGCGGGCGTCGCACTCCCGGTACTGCCACGCCGCGGCTTCGTGCTCGTCACGGAACCGCTGCCGCGGGTGGTCCGGCGCAAGGTGTACGCGGCCGACTACGTGGCCGACGTCGCCAGCGGCTCGGCGGCGCTCCAGACCTCGGCGGTGGTCGAGGGCACCGCCGCCGGGCCCGTCCTGATCGGCGCCAGCCGGGAGCGGGTCGGCTTCGACCGGACGCTGTCGACCGAGGTGCTGCGCCGCCTGGCGGCCCAGGCCACCGCACTCTTCCCGGTCCTCGCCGGGGTCCGCGCGATGCGGACGTACGTGGGGTTCCGCCCGTACCTGCCCGACCATCTGCCGGCCATCGGCCCCGATCCGCGGGTGCCCGGTCTGCTGCACGCCTGCGGTCACGAAGGCGCGGGGATCGGCCTCGCCCCGGCCACCGGGCTGCTCATCGCGCGGTCCCTGAGCGGGGCCGAACCGCCCCTGGACCCGGGCCCGTTCCACCCCGCCCGTTTCGACGCCGAAGCCGCCGTCTGACCCGTCAGCTACGAGAGGAGGCCCGCAGTGGCCCGTACCCCCGCCGAACTGGCAGGGGCGAACCCCGGCGCGTCGTTCGAGATCACCATGGACGGCCGTCCGGTCCCCGCCCTGCCCGGCCAGTCCGTCGCCGCGGCCCTGTGGTCAGCCGGCATCCTCGCCTGGCGCACCACCCGCACCACCGGCCGCCCGCGGGGAGCCTTCTGCGGCATCGGGCAGTGCTACGACTGCCTCGCCACCATCAACGGGGAGCCCAACCGCCGGGCCTGTCTGGTGCCCGCGAGCCCGGGCGACGCGATCACCACCCAGGAGGGACACGGCCATGCCCGCATCGGTGTCTGACCCGTACGACCTCGCGGTGCTCGGCGCGGGCGCCGCCGGTCTCGCCGGTGCCGTCACGGCAGCCGAACTCGGCTTGTCCGTCGCCCTGTTGGACGCCGCTCCGCAGACCGGTGGGCAGTTCTACCGGCATCCGGCACCTGCCTTCGGCGCGGTCCGCCCCGAGGCGCTGCACCACGACTGGGCCGCCTTCGCCGAACTGCGCCGACGCCTGGAGCGGAGCGACATCCGCCGGCTGTCCGGGCACCATGTCTGGGCCGTCACGAAGGAGGACGGCGACCTGTGGGCGGTGCACGCCGTCACCGGGCCCGACGGCACCGGGGAGCAGGCGGTCCGGGTGCGGGCCCGTACGATCCTGCTCGCGACCGGTGCCTACGAACGCCAACTCCCCTTTCCCGGCTGGACCGTGCCAGGCGTCGTGGGCGCCGGGGGAGCGCAGGCCATGCTCAAGTCCGGTCTGGTGCTGCCCGGTAAGCGGATCGTCGTGGCGGGCAGCGGACCCCTGCTGCTCGCGGTCGCCTCGTCGCTGGCCGCCGCCGGTGCGCAGGTCCCGGCCGTGATCGAGGCGTCCGGCTATCTGGGATACGCACGGCATCCCGGTGCGCTCGCCGCCAATCCGCGCAAGCTCGTCGAGGCGGCGGTCCATGGGGCCGCCCTGCTGCGGCACCGGGTGCGGCTGCGCACCCGCAGCGCGGTCACCGAGGTGCACGGCACCGACCGGGTGGCGGCCGTCACCGTCACCCGGCTCGACCGCGACTGGAGGCCCGTACGGGGGACGGGCCGGCGGATCGCCTGCGACGCTCTCGCGGTGGGGCACGGCCTGGTCCCGCAGATCGAACTGGCCACCGCACTCGGCTGTGCCACCCGCCGCACCGCGGACGGGACATCGGCCCTGGCCCTGAACGCCCATCAGGAAACCTCTGTATGCGGCCTATGGGCGGCCGGGGAGACCGGGGGAGTGGGCGGCGCCCCGCTCGCCCGTACGGAAGGGGAGCTGGCCGGGCTCGCGGCAGCCGCCCGGCTCCACGGGCGCCCCGCCGACGAAGGGCGCGTACGGGCGCTGCGGCGTCGGCGGGACCGGATGCGCGCCTTCGCCGACGCGATGGCCGCCGGCCATGCACCGGCGGCGGGCTGGACGGACTGGCTGACCGACGACACGGAGGTCTGCCGCTGCGAGGAAGTGACCGCCGGAACGCTCCGCGAAGCTGTCAGCGACCTGGGCGCCCGTGACGCCCGCACCGTAAAACTCCTCACCCGGGCCGGTATGGGCTGGTGCCAGGGGCGGATGTGCGGGACGGCGGCGGCGTGCCTCGCGGCAGGCGACGGAGCGGCGGAACCACCCGCCGAGCGCCGCCCGTTCGCCGTGCCCGTTCCGCTCTCGGCCCTCGCCTCGTCCGACGACTCCACCGGAGGCCGGCCGGACGCCGTCCCGCCCGTCGACGACTGAACCGCCGGCCACCCTTGTGGCGGCCACGAACGACCCAATAAAATGTCACACGCTACAGAAGGGTTCATTGGCATGACCGCCCTCACCTGGAACAGCACCCGCCCCTGGCGCGGAATCATGGTCGCCACGGCACTGCCGCTGCGCGACGATCTGTCCGTCGACCACGACGCCTATGCCCAGCACGTCCGTTGGCTGATCGAGCAGGGCTGCGACGGCGTCGTACCGAACGGCTCGCTCGGCGAGTACCAGACCCTCACCGACGAGGAGCGGGCCCGTGTGGTGCGGACCGCGGTCGAAGCGGCGGGCGACGGCGCGCGGGTCATGCCCGGTGTCGCCGCCTACGGCAGTGCCGAGTCCCGGCGCTGGGCGGAACAGGCGGGCGAGGCGGGCTGCGGCTCGGTCCTCCTGCTGCCCCCGAACGCCTACCGCGCCGACGAACGGGCCGTCCGCGCCCACTACGCCGAGGCCGCCAAGGCGGGGGTGCCGGTCGTCGCGTACAACAACCCCCTCGACACCAAGGTGGATCTGACACCCGCGCTGCTGGCCCGGCTGCACCAGGACGGCAGCATCGTCGCGGTCAAGGAATTCTCCGGCGATGTGCGCCGCGCCTACGAGATCGCCGAACTCGCCCCGGACCTCGACCTGTTGATCGGCGCGGACGACGTCCTGCTCGAACTCGCCGTGGCCGGTGCGGTCGGCTGGGTCGCCGGCTACCCCAACGCGTTCCCCGCCACCTGCGCCGCGCTCTACCACGCGGCCGTCGCCGGTGACCTGGACACCGCCCTGCCGCTCTACAAGTCCCTGCACCCACTGCTCCGCTGGGACTCGAAGACGGAGTTCGTCCAGTGCATCAAGCTGTCCATGGACCTCGTCGGCCGCCACGGTGGCCCCGCCCGTCCGCCGCGCTCCCCGCTCACGGGAGAGACCGAGGCCGAAGTCCGGGCCGCCACCGAGAAGGCCGTGGCCGCCGGACACCACTGACCGCATCTATCACCTCTGACCGCATCCGTGCCGCTTCGAAAGGACTCATGGTGCGTACGCGTCATGTCTTCCACGCCGTCGATTCGCACACCGAGGGCATGCCCACGCGCGTGATCACCGGTGGCGTCGGGGTGCTCCCCGGCGCCACCATGGCCGAGCGCCGACTCCACTTCATCGAGCACCTCGACCATCTCCGGACGCTCCTGATGTACGAGCCGCGCGGGCACTCCGCCATGAGCGGCGCCATCCTCCAGCCGCCCACCCGCGCCGACGCCGACTACGGCGTCCTCTACATCGAGGTCTCCGGCCTGCTGCCGATGTGCGGGCACGGCACCATCGGGGTCGCCACCGTCCTCGTCGAGTCGGGCATGGTGCCGGTGACCGAGCCGGTCACCCCGGTGCGGCTCGACACCCCGGCCGGTCTGGTCGCCGTCGACGTGCACGTGGCAGACGGGGTGGCGAAGTCGGTCACCCTCACCAATGTGCCCGCCTTCTGCGCCGGTCTGGACCGCACCGTGGAGGTCCCGGGATACGGGAGGGTCACCTACGACCTCGCCTTCGGCGGCAACTTCTACGCCTTCGTCGAACTCGACGCGCTGGGGCTGCCGTTCGACCGCACCCGCAAGGACGATCTGCTGGCCGCCGGACTGGCCGTCATGGCGGCGATCAACGCCTCGCCGGAGCGCCCGGTCCACCCCGAGCAGCCGGAGATCGCCGGGGTCAAGCATGTCTATCTGGCCGCTCCCGGCTCGGACGCCCAGCACTCGCGGCACGCGATGGCGATCCACCCGGGCTGGTTCGACCGCTCGCCCTGCGGCACCGGCACCTCGGCGCGGATGGCGCAGCTGCACGCCCGCGGCGAACTGCCCCTGGACCGGGACTTCGTCAACGAGTCCTTCATCGGCACCCGCTTCACCGGCCGCCTGGTCGCCGAAACCGAGGTCGGGGGGCGGCCCGCCGTGGTGCCGACCGTCACCGGCCGCGCCTGGATCACCGGCACCGCCCAGTACTTCCTCGACCCGGACGACCCCTTCCCCGGAGGCTTCCTCCTGTGACCACCGCCGTCTCCACCGTCACCTCCCGCAATCCGGCCGATCCGTCCGATGTGCTGGTGTCGGTTCCGGCTCCCGGAGCCTTCGCCGCGGCGGATGCCGTCGAGCGGGCCCGCGCGGCCCAACCCGGCTGGCTGGCCGGCGGTGCCGCCGCCCGCTCGGCCGCCCTGGGCGCGGTCGCCACCGCCCTGGAAACCGCCGCGGACGAACTGGCCGCGCTCGCCGTACGCGAAGTGGGCAAACCACTCACCGAGGCACGCGCCGAGATCGCCCGCAGCATCGCGATCTGGCGCTACTACGCCCAGGCCCCCTACGAACCCCTCGGCGCCGTGCACGAAACCGCCGTCGGCCCGGGGCTGCTGCTGACCCGCCGCCGTCCGTACGGGGTCGCCGGCCTCCTCACCCCCTGGAACTTCCCGTTCGCCATTCCGAGCTGGAAGGCGGCCCCGGCGCTCGCCGCGGGCAACGCGGTGGTCCTCAAGCCCGCCCCCGAGGCGACGGCCTGCGCCCGGCGCCTCGCCTCCCTCATCGAGCAGGCCCTGCCGTCCGGGGTGTGCACGGTGCTGCCCGGCGGAGCGACCGAGGGCAACGCACTCGTCTCCGTCGCCGATGTCATCTCGTTCACCGGCTCGACGACCGTCGGCCGCACGGTCGTGCAGGCCGCCACGGCCCGGGGCATCCCGGTCCAGGCCGAGATGGGCGGTCTGAACGCGGCCCTGGTCCTCCCGGACGCGGACATCGAGCAGGCCGCACGCCATATCGCCGCCGCGATCGCCGGATACGCGGGCCAGAAGTGCACCGCCACCCGTCGCGTGATCGCGGTCGGACCGGCCCTCGGCCCCCTGCGGGAGGCGCTCGTGGAAGCCCTGCGGGCGGTGCCGGTCGGTGACCCGGCCGACCCCGCCACCGTGTGCGGGCCGCTCATCAACGAGCAGGCCCGTGACCGGGTCACCCGCGCCCGGGACGGTCTCCCGGTCCTCGCGGGCGCAGCCGCGCCCGGCCTCCCCGGCTGGTACGCGGCCCCGACCCTGGTCGAGCAGGTGCCCCCGGGTCATCAGCTGCTGCGCGAGGAGGTCTTCGGGCCGGTCGCGGCGCTGCTGCCCGCCGACGATCTGGCCCATGCGGTCCGGATCACCAACTCGGTCCCGTACGGCCTGGTCACCTCGGTCCACTCGGCCGGTCTGGACCCGGTTCTGCACGGGCTCGACCAGCTCGACACCGGCATGATCAGAGTCAACGCCCCGTCCACCGGAGTCGACTTCCATCTTCCGTTCGGCGGCGCCAAGGAATCCGGCCACGGACCGCGGGAACAGGGCCGCGCCGCCCTGGAGTTCTACACCTCCAGCCGTACGTACACCCTCTCCACCGTGGGAACAATGTGAAATTGTATGCTGGTGATCCGCTCCGCCAGGAAGGGATCACCACCGCTATGGGGCACCTGAAGCACCGCGATCTCAACGCCACCCGGGAGCGGCTGCGCGACCAGGTCGCCCATGCCCTGCGAGCGGCCCTGATCTCCGGTGAACTGCGGCCGGGGGAGGTCTACTCGGCGCCGGTCCTGGCCGAGGACTTCGGGATCTCGGCCACACCCGTGCGCGAGGCGATGCTCGACCTGGCGCGCGAAGGCCTGGTCGAGCCCGTCCGCAACAAGGGCTTCCGGGTCACCGAAGTCAATGAACGCGACCTCGACCAGTACACCGAGATCCGTGCCCTCATCGAGATTCCCATGATCGGCCGGATCACCCGCTCCGCCGCCCGTGCGGACCTGGAGGCACTGCGGCCGGTCGCCGAGGAGATCGTGCGCGCCGCGCGCGACCACGACCTCATCGGCTACCTGGAGGCCGACCGGCAGTTCCACCTCGACCTGCTCGGCCTCAGCGGCAACGACCGCCTCGTCGAGACCGTCGGAGACCTGCGCAAGCGCTCACGGCTCTACGGACTCACCGCCCTGGACGAGCGAGGCGAGCTGATCCCGTCGGCCGAGGAACACCTCGAACTCCTCGACCTGATGCTGGCGGGCGAGGCGAAGGCCGCTGAGAAATGCATGGCCAAGCACCTGAGCCATGTCCGCTCGCTCTGGGCCAGAAGCGGGACCGCGGCGAAACCCGGCACGTAGCGGGGCGGCGGCAGCGAGCCCCGTCCCACTGCGGACAGCGATGCCGCCCGCCCTCCCGCCGGTCCACGCAGTGTCACCCCTCATGATGCGCCCCCGGGCCGTGGAAGGGACCCATGAACCCCGCCTACACCACCGTCGACCACACCTTCACCGTCCCCCTGGACCACTCCGCCCCCAACGGGGAACACATACAGGTCTTCGCCCGCGAAGTCGTCGACCCGGCCCGCGCGGACGAGCGGCTGCCCTGGCTGCTGTATCTGCAAGGCGGTCCGGGCGGCAAATCCCCCCGCCCGTCGGCCGGCTCACCCGGCTGGCTGGACCAGGCGCTCCAGACCCATCGGGTGCTTCTGCTCGACCAGCGCGGCACCGGCCGTTCCACCCCCGTCACCGCCCGAGCCGCCGCCCGCTTCACCTCGCCCGCCCAACTCGCCGCATATTTGGGCCACTTCCGCGCCGACTCGATCGTCGCCGACGCCGAACTGATCCGCCGTCAACTCTGCCGGAACGAACCCTGGGAGACCCTCGGCCAGAGCTACGGCGGCTTCCTCACCCTCACCTACCTCTCCCGGGCCCCCGAGGGCCTGCGGGCCTGCTACGTGACCGGCGGTCTGCCCGGCCTCACCGCCACCGCCGACGAGGTCTACGCCCGCACCTACCCACGCGTGCGGGACCGCGTCCTCGACTTCTACGCCCGCTACCCGGACGACGCCCGCCGCTTCCGCCACATCGCCGACCTCCTCACGGCCACCGAGATCCGGCTGCCCGACGGCGACCGCCTCACCACCCGCCGACTGCGCACCCTCGGCCTCGCCCTCGGCATGGGCGACGGCTTCGAACGGCTCCACTGGCTGCTCGACGAATCCCTGGACACCGACGGCGAGTTGACCGACACCTTCCTCCACCAGGTACGCAACCTGACCGGCTTCACCGACAATCCGCTGTACGCCGTGCTTCAGGAGACGCTCTACGGACAGGGCGCCGGTCCGACGGGCTGGGCGGCCGCCCGGGCCCTCGACGGCTTCGCCGCATTCACCGAGGAGGCGGACCCCCTCCTCCTCACCGGCGAAATGATCTACCCCTGGATGTTCCGGGAGATCACCGGCCTGCGGCCCTTCGAGGAAGCCGCCCACCTGCTGGCCGCACGCCCCGACTGGCCGGAGCTGTACGACCCCCGGCGCCTCGCGGCCAACCAGGTCCCGCTCGCCGCGATCGTCTACCACGACGACATGTACGTCGACGCGGAACTCTCCCTGCGCACCGCCCGCGAGGTCGGCGCCACCCGCGTCTGGGTCACCAACGAGTGGGAGCACGACGGCGTCAACGCCTCCGGCGGCCGGGTACTGGCCCGCCTGATGGACCTGGCCGCGGGCCGCGCATAGCGCCTCCCGCCGACCTGACGCCTCATGGCCGCCGGCCGGCTCGCTACGCGCCCGGCGGCGGTCCGGCCAACGCGTGCAGGACCGTGTTGTACCGGTCGTCGAAGTCGATGCGGGTGATGTCGTCGTAGCGGAAGGACGACGGTGTGGCGGCCCAGCGGGCTCTCGGGTTGACCTCGAGCAGCTTGAGCCGTTTCTTTCCCGTGCGTACCGGTGCGCCGATATACACCGCGCCGGGGTTCAGGTCCTCTTCGAAGACGGATATCAGGTGGTAGTGCCTGCTCACCGACTCCACCAGGGAGCGCACGTCCGTCAGCGAGAGTTCACCACGTGGCTCCGGGGGCGGCCAGGGGCCGTGCCGCTGTAGCCAGCGCACCGTCAGATCGTGGGAGCCCCGGCGTCGGACCTGCACGATGTCGCGGGTTCGGAGCGCCACGAAACCGTCCAGGGCGAGGCGTCCGCACTCGGCGATCAGCGTCCATGCGGGGGTCGTCTCGATCACGAAACCCTCGAGCTCGTCACTGTCCGGAAGGGCGCGCACGAGACGCGTGAACTGATGCTTCTCGGCGGTCTCTTGCAGCTGCCGCCGGATCTCCTTGGCCATGGCGCCCATGTTCCTCGCCGTAGGTGCCGGGCACCATTGGTTTTGTTCCCGACGGAGCCGGTGCAACGGCCCCAACAGCGCTCCCTGTCACGGTCGTTGGTTCCCAGGGGAAACCGGATGCTCAGATCTGGCTCAGATTTTCCCTGCACGTCGCCGGCGTTTCGTATGCTCACGGTACCGGACCACTTCGAATGGAGGACCGATGAAAGCCACCCTCAACCGCCTGGCCTCCCGTGCCACGTCTTTCCTGTTGCACGGGCGCCGGCCGCGACTCGATCACCCCGACTCGCACCTGGCCGGCCGGGCCAACCAGCACGCGGGTGTGATCGACCACTACATTCCCTCCTTGCCTGGGGGCGGCGGAGGAATGCCCCGCTGACCGCGGCACCGTTTACCGGAAGGACGCCGCCTCGGGTGCCGCACGCAGGCCCGGCCTGCGGCGGGCCCCGGGTGCTTCGAGGCCGAACTGATCGAGCACCCGGTCCACCGTGTGGCCCACGAGATCGCCGACGGTCTCCGGACGCTGGGAGAAGGCCGGCATCGGCGGCTGGATGACCGCGCCCCTCCGGGAGAGCGCGAGCATGTTCTCCAGGTGGACGTCGTTCAACGGTGTCTTCCGGGGCACGAGTACCAGCTTGCGGCGCTGCCTGAGCGTGATGTCGGCCGCGCGGGAGATCAGGCCGTCCGTACACCCGGCGCGGATCACGGCCAGCGTCGTCATGCTGCACGGGATGACCACCATGCCGTGCACGGGGAAGGCATCGGAGGAGATGGCCGCACCCATGTCCTCCGGGGCGTGGGTGACGTCCGCGAGCGCTGCAACATCCCGGGTGTTGAGCGAGGTCTCCCATTCCAGGGTGCTGCGGGCCCAGCGGCTCATGACCAGATGCACCTCGACCCCGCCGTGCTCCCGCAGCCTCTCCAGCAGCCGGACGCCCAGCAGGGTGCCGGTCGCGCCGGTGATGCCCACCACGAGGCGCAGTGGCGCGGACGGGGATGCCGTGCCGGTCATGCGTCACCCTCCGGGAGACGGCGATCCTGACAGGTCGTCATGCGCGGGGCGTGGTCGTCGGCCGGCACCGTCCGCCGACGGTCGAACGGTTCGGCGTACCACCGCATCACCGCCGCCAGTTGCTCGTCGGCCACCGGCAAGTGCGGGAGACGGCCCAGGAGTTCCCGGGCCGGGGTGAGAGCTCCTTGCCCGTCCGGCACCGGGCAAGGGGGTGGGGCGAGTGGGGCGTTGCCCTGTCCGTGCATGAAGTTTCCGCTCGGGTAGGGGTCATCGGCATGAGGTCCCGCGAACCCATCCTGCCGCGTCGGCCTTGCGGCATCCTGTTCCGGCCGCTGACCTGCCCTTGCCGGGGGCTGGGTGCTCCTTGCCGGAACCTTGCGGGTGGCTGATTCCGAGGTCTGGATAGAGTTCGCCGACTGTGCCAAGATCACATTTTCGGGACGACGCCGTCCCTTTCGGGCCGCGACCGTGGCCGGCACGTGTGAGAACGATTGAGGCTCCTGATGTCCGCAGCTCCCCTGCCCGGCCCGCACCAGCCAGCGGAAGCCTCCGGTCCTCTCCTTCGCGTCCTGGGGCCCATGACGGCGCGGTTCGACGGACGGGAACTGCCGCTCGGTCCGCCCCGCCGCCGGGCCGTGCTCGCTCTGCTGCTCGTCCGGCTGGGCCGGGTCGTCCCCACCGAGGTGCTCGTCGAGGAACTCTGGCGGGACGAGCCGCCCCGCGGTCCGGTGGCCGCGCTCCAGAGCCACGTCTCCCACCTGCGCCGGGCGCTGGACGTCACGAGGGGCCCGGGCGAACCTTCCTTGGTGCGCCACCGCGCGCCCGGCTACGTGCTGGGCCTGGCCCCGGAGCAGAGCGACGTCCACCGCTTCGAGCGCCTGGTGGGGGAGGGACGCCGACTGCTGGGGCGGCGGGACGCGGTGGCGGCACGCGACCGGATCACCGAGGCGCTCGCCCTCTGGCAGGGCGCCCCGTACACGGAGTTCTCCGCCCACCCGGTGCTCCTGGACGAGCGCGGCCGGCTGGAGCAATTACGGCTCACGGCCGTCGAGACCGGCGCCGAGGCCCGGCTGGCCCTCGGCGCGGCCGAGGAAGTGGCGGCCGAGCTGGCGCGCGAGGCGCGTCGCCATCCCGCCAGGGAACGGCTCATCGGTCATCTGATGACCGCCCTGTCGCAACTGGGCAGGCAGGCCGAGGCGCTGGAGCTGTACGAGCGGACCCGCAGCCATCTCGTGGAGGAGTTCGGCGTCGACGCCGCGGCCGAACTCCAGCGAATCCGCACCGCCATCCTCCGGCAGGAATTCGACGACGGCCCGGCCGCCGAACCGCCCGTGCCGCCCGCCGTCCGGCCTGTCGTGGCGGTGTCCCCGCCCGCGTCCACCCCGGACGACGCCGAGCGGCCGGCCCCGCCCGGTGCGGGCGGCGAAGCGGCGGAGCCCGCGGGGCCGTCCCTGTTCGCCGGCCGCGCCCGCGAACTGCGCCTGGTGACCCGGGCCGCCGCCGCGGCCCGCGACGGACACGGGCATGTCGCCTGCGTCCTCGGCCCCGCCGGTGTCGGCAAGACCCGCTTATTGACCGAGCTCGCCACGTCCCTGAACGCCTCCGGCGACGCTCCCGACGTGGTGTGGAGCCACTGCTTCCCGGGGGAGGGCGTCCCCCCGTACTGGCTCTGGGCCCAGGTCCTGCGCGGGCTGTCGGCCACCCGGCCGGACGCCTTCCGTACCGCCTGTGCGCCGTTCGAAGCGTTACTGGCCCCGGTGATGCCGCGCCATCCGGCCGGCACCGTGGAGCGGGCGGCGCCCGACGGCGACTGGGGCCATGCCCGCTTCCTCACCCACGACGCGGTCTGCGAAGTGCTGCTGGAACTGGCCGCCGCCCGCCCGCTGGTGCTGCTCCTGGAGGATCTGCACTGGGCCGACGCCGCCTCGCTCGATCTGCTCAGGCTGCTCGTCACCCGGCGCCACGACCGTCCGCTGAGCATCGTGCTGACGACTCGTCAGCCCGAGAGGGAGTCCGACGCGTCCCTGCGCCGGGCGCTCTCGGAGGTGCTGCGCGGGCCCCGCACCGAGACCCTGCGGCTGGGCGGCCTCTCCCGGCAGGCCGTCGCCTCCCTCGTCGAGGCCCAGGCTGGGCCCGGGGTCGGCGCCGATGTCGTCGATGTGCTCCACGAGCGCAGCGGCGGCAACCCGTACTTCGTCACGCAGCTGCTGACCCTGCTCGGCGATGTGCGCCGACTGCACGAACCGGGGGCCATCGACGTACTTCTCGCGAGCGTGCCGGACGGGGTCCGGGACGCGCTGCGCCAGCGTTTCACGGCCCTGCCCGAACGGGTCCTCCGCGTGCTGCACCTGTGCGCCGTCATCGGCACCGAGGTCGACACCCACCTCCTGGCGCGCACGGCCGGCCCCGACGAGCCCGTCAGCGCCGCCCTGGAGCCGGCGATCGCGGCGGGACTGCTGGCCGAGGACCCGCACCACCCCGACCGCCTGCACTTCGCCCATGCACTGGTGCGGGAGACCCTCACCGACGAACTGGACCGGCAGGTACGCCACCGGCTGCACGCCAGGGTCGCCGAGGCGCTGGGCACCCGGCGCCCCGGAGACGAGCCCGGGGGAGCGGAGGTCGAACGCCTCGCCCACCACTCCTGGCACGGCCGGTCCGAGCTCCCGGCCGACCGGGTACTGCCCCGCCTGCTGCGCGCGGCCGAGGACGCCGAACACCAACTCGCCTACGAGCAGGTGGAGATCTGGCTGCGGCGGGCCGTGCACCTCGTCGGCACCCTCCCGCCCGACGACCAGGAGACGCTCCGTCTGGAGCAGCGTCTGCACATCCAGCTCGGCCAGGTGCTGGCGACCATCCGCGGCTACGGCGATGCCGAGGCGGAGGCCGCGCTCAAGCGGGGCCGCGCGCTCGGCACGGCGCTCGCCGCCCCCGAGGACCCCTCGGTGCTCTGGGCCCTCTGCGCGGCGCAGCTGGTCACCGGCCGGTACGACGGGTCCCTGCGGTACTCGGGGCTGCTGCGCGAGATCGGCGGACGTACGGGCGATCCGGTCGCCCTGCTCGGCGCCGCCTACGGCTCGGGCATCGTCCTGCACGTCCGGGGCCGACTGCCCGAGGCGCTGGCGAAGCTGGAGGAGGGCGTGGCGACGGCGGACCGCTTCGCGCACCAGGCGCTCACGCTCGCCCGCACCTTCCAGCACGACCCCCGGGTCTCGTGCCGCTCCTACGACGCGTTCACCCACTGGCTCATCGGCGACCGTACCGCCGCCGCCGAACGCCGCCGCGAACTGCTGCTCCTGACGGAATTCGACAGCCGGCCCTCCGACCGCGCCTTCGCCCTGTACGTGGACGCGGTCATCGCGGCATGGGAGGGCGACGTGGACACCGCCTGGCGATCCGGTGCCGAGGGCACCGGCCTGGCCGAAGACCACGGGTTGCTCTACTGGAAGGCGATGCTCAGCCTCCCCGAGGGCTGGGCCCGAACGCACTCCGGCCATGCGGCCGACGGCCTCGCCCAGATGCGCTCGGCCCTCGGTGAACTGGCCCGCTCCCGGACCCACTTCCGGCTGCCCCTCCACCTGGGCCTGCTCGGCCAGGCCGAATCCCTGGCCGGCGACCCGGAGGCCGCCGCACGTACCTTCGGCCGACTCGCCGCCGCGGTCGAGCTGCGCCGCGAACACGTCTACCTCCACCCGGACCTACCGGCCACCGGGCTCCTGCACGCGTTGTCGCCCCGGCGCGTTCCGGAAGGCATCTGACCGGCGGTGCACGGCACCGCCTGAACGCTCCGGCCGCCGCACGCCGGGTCGTTACCCTCCTCGTGGAAACCGGGGCTTGCAGTTGTCGCTGCGGCAGCTTCTACCGTCCTGAACAGGGCCGCAGAGAGCGGCCCGGTGATACACGTGTGAGGAGGCGGCGATGGCCTGGCCAATCGCGGAGGTCGCCCGGATGTCGGGCGTGACGGCCCGGACGCTGCGGCATTACGACGAGATCGGACTGCTGCCGCCGGCCCGGATCGGCACCAACGGCCACCGCTACTACGAGGAGCGCGAGCTGCTGCGGTTGCAGCAGATCCTCGTACTGCGGGCACTGGGCCTGGGGCTGACCGAGATCGGCCGGGTGCTGGCCGCGCAGATCGACGAGCTGGCGGCCCTGCGCGGCCACCACCGCCGGCTGCTCGCCGAACGCGACCGGCTGGACGCCCTGGCCGGCACCGTCGCCCGCACGATCACCGAACTGGAACAGTCCAGGAAGGACGGCAGCCCCATGACCAGCATCAACAGACCGGAGAACCTCTTCGAAGGGATCCAGCCCGCCCAGTACGAGGAGAGCCTGCGTGCCTTCCCGGAACTGGCGGAGGAGGTCGAGCGCCGTACATCGGCGATGAACGAGGCGGAGATCGAGGCCGGGCACCGCGAGCGCACGGCGCAGATGATCCGGCTGGCCGAACTGCTGGCCGCCGGCATCCCGGCCGACGCCGCCCCGGTGCAGGCCGAGATCGACGCCCAGTACCGGGCCCTGGCCGAACTCCGGGCCGCCTCCGCCGAGGAGTACCGCGCGATCGGCCGTTCCTGCGTGGACAACGAACAGTGGCACGCGGCCTACGAGGCGATCGCGCCGGGCCTGGCCGCGTATCAGCGCGATGCCATCGAGGCATACGCCACGACGCGGCTGAGCTGAGGGGAAGCGGGACCGCCGCCGGAGCGTGATTCGCTCCGTGGCGGCGGTTCCCATCCGTGGACCTGCCGACTGGTCCGCGCGGGTCACGGTCCGGCGGGTGCGGGTGTCTCGCCTCGGTGTCGGAGGACCGCAGCCAGCACGGGATAGTCGGTGTACCCGGTCTCCCCGCCGACGTACATCATGTGCGCCTCGCGTACCGGTGCCACCACCCACCCCGACACGACCGGGCCCGTCACGAAGAGCCGCACGGTCAGTCCAGGTCAGACGCCATCCCCGAGAGGGCGGCCGGGTTCCTCGCGAACGCGGCCACATTGCGCGGGCACCTCATGCGTACGCCGAAGTCCGCACCGTATGGCGCCTCGTCGTCCGGGTACTCCGGATCGAGCTCCCACTCGTCCGCTTCCTGGATCTCGTACATGAACGCCGTGAGATCGTCCGGGACAGCGAACGGCCCTTCATCCCACGGATGGGTGTCATGCGTACAGCCGCTCTCGCGTTCGCGAAGGACAGCAACCGCCCCCTCCAGCGCCTTCTCCGCGCGTCGCACGAGATCCGGCCGCTCGTCACACCACTCCATCCACGGCCCGACAGCAGCGACTCCGAGGACCCAGTAGACCGTGGCATCACTGTCCACATCGGCCTCCAGCTGGCTTATACAGAGCTCAACTGTCGCCCACGGGTCCCCGAGGGGGTAGCCACCGATGATGTTCTCGATCCGGCTGGTGAACTCGTCAACGTCATTCCAAGGTCCAAACACGTGGTGACTGACGAGGTGAGGGGGGAGAAGGTTCCCGGGGCTTGAAGGGGGCGGTCCCGTCGGAGCTGTGCGGGATCCCGAGCGCCGAAGGTCAGGGGAACGCCAACTTCCCGTGCAACAGCCGACGTTCGCCGTCTCATACAGCCCCGCTCCAGCCATGGCGCGACCGTACGCGAAGCCGTACGCGAATCCGCATCAGGCAGGATGGGCTTCCATGACGGGTGGGAGAGACAAACTCGCGGAACTGTTGCAGCGCGCCGGACTGGACATCGTGGGGGACCGGCGGACCGAAGAGGTACTGCCGCCCCGGGCCGCGTGGCGTCCCGTCATCGCCTTCGAAGCCGAGCCGACCGTGACGGTGCAGATCGACCGGCCGGACCTGGTCACCGAGCTCAACACTCAGTGGCACCGACTCGCGGTCAACGAAGGAATCCTCGGCGAGGACGGCGAGTTCCTCATCGACGTCGCCGGGAGCTGGACCGGCTGCGCGCCCAGACGCTGGACCCGGGTCCGGCTCACGGACCGATGGGACCTTGCAGGCGTGTCGGGGGAACGGCCGGGCCAACCGGAGTTCCTCACACTCTCGACGGACGGCAACACCCTGCTCGCCGCGACTACGGAGGAATACGAGGTCTGGCTCGTCACCGTGGACCGGATCAAGGAGCGGCAGGAGGCCGCCGCGCAGCGAAAGGCCCAGGAGTCCCCGGAGGAGCGGGCCGCGGCCTGGGCGTCGCTGCTACGGGGGCCGCGTCCGCGGGGCAGGCTGCGCGAGTTGTGGGCGGATGGCCTGGCACTCAACCCGTCCACACCGGATGACGTGTGCGCCGGGCTGCTGGGGCTGTCGCACTTCGTCATGTGGCGTCGACTGCCCACCGCCATCGTGGAGAAGGCGATGGCCCACCCGGAGTGGAAGGTGCGGCAGCTGCTGGCCGAGGCGCAGCCGAACATCACGACCGAGCAATGGGCTCGCCTGATACTCGGCGAGCAGGACCACCGGCGTCGATGGATCCTCACCGTGAGTGCGGCCGATCGGAGTGCCGAACTAACCGAGACCGCCTATGAACAACTCGCCGCCGACCCCTCCGCACGGGTCCGCGCGGAGATTGTTCATCTCGCCGGACTGCCCCCGCGAATACTGACCGCCCTGGCCGCCGACCCTGACCCAGCCGTGCGCGCCACGGCCTGCCCGAGGGCCTGGCCCCACCTAGGGAGCCCGGCCCGGCGCCACCTCCTGGACGATCCCCACAGCAAAGTCCGCACCGAGGCACTCCTCCAGCATCACCAGCACCACCCCATGCCTCGTTCGGTCTTCGACTCCGACGACATCATCCAAAACCGTGCCGCGAAGACCTGCCGCCTGGAACGGGACCTCGCCGAACACCTGGCACGCCACGGCACGGCGACCCAGCGCCGCGCCCTCGCCGGAAACCCGCACACCGACCCGGACCTGGTCGCACTCCTCGCCCAGGACCCCGACGAGAACGTCCGTTCCGTGGTGGCCGAACGGCCCGACCTCACCGAAAATCAGCGCGCCGGCATCCACATCGACTTCGACCCGGACGTACACCACCACCCACTCAGCTGGGTCACCGCGCTGCACGACGACACCGACGCCATGCGCCGCCTGGCCACCTCGTCCCACCCCCTCGTACGCCGCAGCGTCGCCCGTGCCAAGCATCTCCCGCCGGACGTCATCGAACGCCTCGCCCAGGACGACGACCGCGTCGTCCAGCTCTTCCTCGCCGAATCCTGCGACAACGCACCCGCAGACATGCTGCTCGCCGTGTGGCAATGGTGGACCGGCAGCCTCAGCACCCCTGACCGACCCCGCGGCCACCCGAACTTCCCCCGCCACGGCCTCCTGCGCTACGCCGAGGACCCGAACCCACGCATGCGCCAACTCGCCCTCGATGACCCGGAATCGACACCCGAACTGGTGGAGCGATTCAGCCGGGACAGCGACGCAGAGGTACGACTGCGGGCAGCAATCGACCCCCGCCTGACCACTCCCTCGGCCGTGCGGATGCTCGACGACCCCCATGAGCACATACGTCACGCAGCCGCCCGGCACCCTCACCTGCCGGCCCGAGTGCTGATCCAGCTGCTACGGGACACCGACACCGCACAGACAGCGGCCCGTCACCCCACGCTTCCTGTCGCCGTCATGCGGCAGATGATGCAGTGGTTGGGGCCTTCAACCGCTGTCACGTCGAGGTCTTGATTCGGTCATTTGGCCCTGAGGACTGTCCCGCAAATGCTCTCTGGCCTGGTGCGGGTGTGGTCAGGTGCGGCCCCTCTCGCTTACCTGTCCGGCAGGGTTGAGGCTGTGCAGGTGGGCGATGTCACGGATGGCGTGGTCGACTGCTCGGCCACGGAGCGGTCGCGCGTGGGGACGGGGGTCCCGTCGACCGATGAGGACGGTGCCCCTTGGCGAAGGCGCGCGCTGAGCCAGGTGAAGGGGGCTATCCAAGAAGGATCCGCCGCCGTGATCACACCAGCTATGGCCATCCCACAGCAAGATCACTTACGGGACAGCTCTAGAAGTCATCTCGGCGGGCGATGCGGTGTGTGAGCCGGGCCTGCGCCGCCGGGGCCATCACGTGGGGCATGCTCCCCGCGATGTGCCTGCACACCAAAGCCAAGATGCGGATGAGCTGTTGGTGGCCCACGCTCGATGTACGGAGATCATCACGCTCCATCATCGTGGCACGGGAGGTCGCATGGCTACCTCAGATATCCCCGACGCACCATTGGACAGTCTGTTCGCGAGAGCGCAGGAGGAAGGGGTGCAGGTTAGCCGGGCGCCTGCGAAGAGACCGCCCGCGCCTGCAGCTGACCTCAAGAGGATCCCGGCCGGACAGAGCCCCCACAGCGTGGCGGTGAGCCCCGATGGAACCCGCCTCTACGTGACCAACTTCCAGGCCGGCGCCGTCTCGGTGATCGACACTTCGCGCGAGGTCATCGTTGACGCGATCCATGCGGTGGAGGGTCCGTACGGAGTGGCAGCCAACCCGGACGGAGGCACTCTTCACGTGGCCAGTCCCGGTTCCAAGGCGCTGGTGAGGATCGATCTCTCCAACGGCTCGAGGAGCTTCAGTGGAATCAGCCGTTCGCCCTACGGCGTGGCGGTGAGCCCCATGGGGGGCCGCGTCTACCTCAGCCTCGCCCAGGAAGACTCCGTACTGGTGACCGACCACTTCGGCAAAGGACCATTTGCCACGATCCCTGGGGTCCGCTTCCCGACAGGTGTGGCGGTAGCTCCGGATGAGGCCCTGCTGTACGCGACCAACTTCTCCGCGGGCACAGTATCGGTGGTTGACCTCTCCCCCGACGCAGTGGTCGACACGATCCCGGTCAGCACGGGGCCCTACGGCGTGGCCGTGAGTCACGATGGAGATCGCCTCTATGTAGCTCACTTCGGCTTCGACTCTGTCTCGGTGATCGACACTTCCAGCCGCAAAGTGGTCGACACAATCCCAGTCGCCGACGGTCCACGCGGTGTGGCAGTGAACCAGGACGGGACGCGCCTTTATGTAACCAACTTCCTCGCGGACACTGTGTCGGTGATTGAGTTGTAGAGCCGTACACCCGCGAGCACCAGTAGCTGGAGGAACCACTGTGCACCGCCAGCATCCTGCTGGTTGAGGCCTCCTACCGGCGTGCCCTGGCCGCCGTGACTACCACCGCTGAACAATGACCCTAGGGCCGAGGCCCTGGGCATTCGAACAGTTCCAATACCAGACTCCACCATTACGGCCCTCCGCAAACGTTCATCGAGAACGCCTATCTGCGGGGCGGTCGCCAGCACCCTGGCGGAGCTGGACGGCCTGATTCACTCCCCCGGAGGACGGGCGCGAGGGATGGGCGGTCCTCAAGAATGGCGATCAAGCCGATGCACGCTTACCGTCGAATTGCCCGATACCCGCAGGCGGCCTCCACTTGTTGCCTGCGGCTGGGCTAGCAAACCGGGCGCTCGTCGCCACAGTCAGCCCCCGCGGTCGGCAGGACAGCACTCTGGACTGCCCGGCATCTACCCCTAGTTCACTACGGAGTACGTCATGCCAAAACCCGATAAGCGAGACTACATTCATGAGGGCCAAAACTGGGGACTTAAAGTTGGCGCTGGCGGCGGTGCCGTTCTCGGCGGCATCGCAGGTGCAGCTGGTGGCCCGGCAGGTATAATCTGGGGTGCTTCCATCGGGGCAGCCGGTGGTGCTATATTCGGCCACATCCTTGGTGGAGCATACGGAGCCTGGACGGCGCCAGGGTGCTTTATTCGGGGAACAGTCGTTGCAACAGGCGAAGGCTTGCTTCCGATTGACTCGATAGAGACCGGACAGAAAGTCTATTCCTTCAACTCGACTAATTGCAGCATAGTCGTCAATAAGGTACTTCAGGTCTTCGAATCTCAGCGCCAAGAAATACTCGCCATGGACCTGGATGGAGAAACGATCTGCTGCACCCCGGAACATCGGTTCCGTAGAAGCGGTCAGTGGGTGCCTGCAAGTGACCTCAAGCCTGGCGATCGCTTGCTGAATCGGGAAGGTTGCCAGGTAGAACTCAAAGACGTCAACATGAGGATCGACCCGCAGTCCGTTTTCAATATCAAAGTGGAAGGTGCGCACAACTACTTTGTTGGAAAAGCTGGACTTCTTGTACACAACCTCAAGAAGGCAGTGCCGCAAGAGAACCTTGAAGATCGCGACCACCAATGACCTGTCGCACTCAACGCTGATGTACTCGGGCTCGAACAGTCGGAGACGCCAGTGCACAGCGGGACCCCGGTCGTCGTGGCCCGGGGTCTCATGCTGCGTGCATGGTTGGCGGTGAGGCGTGGAGCTCGGCGTCATCAACTCACGATGAACCGCACCGGTTCGAATGGAGACTCGATTCTCTGAGAGGATTGAGAAGTCATCTAATTTGGACTTGTAGGCTGCTGGCGTGTCAATTGTTGAGCGCCTCGTGCCAGATGAGTTGTGGGAGCTGTTCCAGCGGGTGGTGCCGGCGGCGCCGACTCGTCCGCAGGGTGGCGGCCGGCGTCGGCACGGAGGCCGGGAGGTGCTGGCCGCGATCGTGTTCGTGGCCACCTCGGGTTGTACGTGGGCCCAGTTGCCACCGTGCTTCGGTCCATCCGGACCGACCGCGCACAGGCGGTTCACCGAGTGATTCCGCTCGTCGAGGCCGTCCCGCCGATCCGTTCCCGCCGCGGGCCCCCGGCGGCGCAGGCCCGGCAAGCTCCACGCCGACAAAGCCTACGATCACCGCTTCATCCGCTCCTAACTGCGGCGACGGCAGATCACACACCCGCATCGCCCGCCGAGGGACCGAGTCCTCCACCCATCTCGGCCGCCACCGCTGGGTGATCGAGAGGACCGTCGCCTGGCTAGGCGGTTTCCGTCGACTCCACCGCCGCTACGAACGCAAGGCCGACCACTTCGCAGCCTTCGCCACCATCGCTGCCACCTTCATCTGCCACCGCAGACTCACCAAATGAGATGACTTCTTAGGGGTAGCGAACGAACTTCCGGAGACTAGGGGGCGGCTACGGGTGTGACGGCACTCGGGGGCCGTATAGCTTTCCCGTGCGGGGGCATGGACTCAACTCCTCGGAGGAATGGTCGCGTTGTCCGTGCGCGTGATGCCGCCTCGGGTCACTCACCGTTCGCCGAGATCGTTTCGAGGAATGCCATGTCACGTCCTCCCTCCCGCAGGGCCCTGCTGGGTACCGGGCTTGTCGGCGCTGCTGCCGCACTGACCGGCACCCTGCCGACCGGTGATTCGGCTGTTGCCCAGCCATTGGGTACGCGGTGGAAGGAGGACGAGGGGCAGAGATATTCCGTGCCCGGGCTGAAGCGGCCGGTGCGGGTGACGGTCGATGCCTGGGGTGTGCCGCATATCTTTGCCGACAACGTCGGTGACCTGTTCCAGGCGCAGGGGTTCAATGTCGCCCGGGAGCGGCTTTGCCAGATCGACACCTGGCGGCGGCGTGGTCTGGGCCGTTGCAGCGAGGTACTGGGCGCTTCCTACGTCGAACAGGACAGGGCCGCGCGGATGTTTCTCTACCGCGGTGACATGGCGGCGGAGTGGGCGAGTTACGGCCCCGAGGCGCGCGAGGCGGCAACGCGTTTCGTCGCCGGGATCAACGGCTACCTCGACTGGCTCGATGACCACCCCGACGCACTGCCGGCCGAATTCCAGAAGCTGGGTTACCGGCCCGCGCGCTGGAGCCCGGAGGACGTGGTGCGTATCCGTACCCACGGAATCGGGAACAATCTCAGTTCGCAGGTCGCGCGTGCCCGGCTGATGAGCGTCGGAGGAAACAAAGCGAGCGGCTACTTCCGCAAGCTGGAACCCGAGCACACGGTAGCGGTGCCGGAGGGGCTCGATCTGGGCCTCATTCCCGCCGATGTCCTGGGGGTCTACAGCCTGGCCACATCCCCCATGGTGTTCGAGAACGGCACCTTGCGCAGGATGTCGGACGAGCGGAACGTCCTGCGGGAGAGCGCGACCGGCAGCAATGCCTGGGCGGTCGCGCCGACGCGTACGGCCACCGGCCGGCCGATCCTCGCGGGCGACCCGCACCGGGAGGACTACACCCTGCCCGCCAACCGCTATATCGCCCACCTCAGCGCTCCCGGACTGAACATCATCGGTGCCGGAGAAGCGTGGAATCCCGGCATCAGCATGGGCCACAACGGCAATGTCGCGTTCGGTCTCACCAATCTCCCCGCCGATCAGGCCGATCTCTATGTCTATGAGCTCGATCCGAACGACCACAGCAGATACCGCTACCGCGATGGCTGGGAAAAGGTGACCACGGTCACGGAACAAATCCCGGTGGCCGGTGGTGAACCCCGCCAGGCTCAGCTCTCGTTCACCCGACACGGCCCGGTGGTCAAGGTTGACGAGAAGAACCACAAGGCCTATGCGGTGCGCACTGTCTGGACGGAACCGGGCACTTCGCCGTATCTCGGCAGCCTTAACTACCAACGTGCCGGGGACTCAGGCGAGTTCGTTGAGGCCGTCAGCACGTGGAAGACTCCCGGCTCGAATCTGGTCTACGCCGACACCAAGGGCGACATCGGCTGGGTTCCGGGAGCGCTCATTCCTCAGCGCACGGGCAGCGGGTATGACGGTCTGCTTCCGGTGCCCGGCGACGGGCGCTTCGAATGGGACGGTTTCTACAAGAACGCGCAGCTGCCCACCACACATAATCCGCGGTCGGGTTTCTTCGTGTCGGCCAATGAGTACAACTTCCCCGCGGGCTGTCCGACGCCCACATTTCAGTGGCAGTCGGCCTATCGGAAGGACCGGATCCATGAGGTCCTTTCCCAGCAGCGACGCACTTCCCTCGGTGACACCCTGGCGCTCCAGAACGACGTGAAGTCGGGAGTGGCCCGGCAGTTCCTGCCGTATGTGAAGAGGCTGCGGTCGACCGACCCGACGACAGCCAAGGCGCTGCGGCTGCTGTCCGGTTATGACGGCGTCGCCGATAAGGATTCGGCGGCAGCGGCCCTTTTCGAGACGTGGGTCATGCGGTTCCTGTATCCCGCGTGGGCCCAGCTCCTGCTGCCCAAGCCGGCGGCCGATCAGCTCGTGGGCATCAGTATCGATCTCGATCTGCGCCTCTTGAACGACTCATTCGTCCGCCCCGACGACTGGTTCGGCGCCAACGGCGCGCGGAAGCGGGACGAACTGCTGCTCGGCACGCTTCCGAAGGCCTACACCGAGGTCGCCTCGAAACTCGGCGCCGACGAGAGCGCGTGGCGGTGGGGCGCGATGCACATCCACGTATTCATCCACCCACTCGGCGGCCCGAACGTGGGACCCGCCGAGAGAGGCGGCACCTTTGACACGGTGTGCGCCTCGTACTTCCACTACCCCGAGTATCCCTACGCGGAAGTCGTCGGCGCGACCTTCAAGATGGCCATCGACGTCGGCGGATGGGACAACTCACGCGTCATCAACGCCCCTGGGCAGTCCGGCGATCAGCGCAGCAAGCACTACAGCGACCTCCACGACAAATGGAGCGCGGGGGAGTACTTCCCGCTCCTGTACAGCGAGCAGGCGATCGAACGCAACGGCGGGATGAGGATTCTCCTGGAGCCGTCGGCGCCCACGGCCGGGGCGAACGCCTCGCCGCGCTCCTCGACCCCGTGACCGAGCGGCTCGACGGCGTCGTCCTGCCCGACCGCGGCCACTACGTTCCGGAAGAGCAACCCGAAGAGCGAACCGACGCTCTCCTCTCCACCTCATCCCGTTCCTCCACCGCTGACCCCGCCCCGCGGGTCACTCGACCGGCCCCCCACACCGCCCGGCCGAGTCACCCACCGGGCGCCGCGGGCCCCGGCAAGCGAGGCTGCTCTGTGGAGGTAGGTCATGGAACAGGTGACAGCGGACGTGTGCGTCGTGGGCGCCGGATTCGCGGGGCTGGCGGCCGCGCGACAGCTGGCCGCGGCCGGGCGTGAGGTCGTGGTGCTCGAGGCCAGGGACCGGGTGGGCGGACGGGTCTGGAACCGGGAGCTGCCCGACGGCACCGTGGTGTCCGCGGGCGGCACCTGGCTGGGAAAGGGCCAGGAACGGATGTTCCAGCTCTGCCGCGAGCTGGGGCTCCAGGTCTACCCGCAGTACGACGACGGCGATCACCTCCTGTGCCTCGACGGGCGCAACCGCCGTCACCGCGGCATCCCCAAGACCGGCCCCGCGGCACTCGCCACCCTCGGGTGGGCGTTCCTGCGCCTGAACCTGATGGCGCGGCGGCTGCCGAAGGACGCTCCCTGGCAGGCCCGGCGCGCACGGGCCTGGGACGCCCGCACGCTCGGCCAGTGGCTCTCCCACCCGCTCAACGTGCCCTCGGCCACCGCCCACACTCTCCTCAAGTCGACGATGAACCTGCTGTTCTGCACCGACCCGGCGGAAGTCTCACTGCTGGGCGCACTCGTCCTGGCACGTGGCGGCGGGGGCAGCGGCTTCGGCTACTACACCGACACCCGGAAGACGGAATCCCACCTCGTGGACGGCGGAGCCCCCGAACTGGCCCGGCGGATGGCCGCGCGCCTGGGCACGGCAGTCCATCTGTCCAGCCCGGTCCGTCGGATCGTCCAGAACACGACCGACGTAGAGGTCGCCTCCGATGCGTTCGCCGTACGGGCACGACGCGTCATCGTGGCCACTCCGCCCGTGCTCGCCGGCCGGATCCTTTTCGATCCGCCATTGCCCGCCGCCCACAGCCACCTGCGGCAACGCCTGGTGCCCGGGGCGATCATCCGGGTGCACACGCAGTACGCCGAGCCGTTCTGGCGGGGCCAGAAACTGTCCGGCCAGACGCTCGCGCCCCAGTCGCCCGTCCCGATCACCATCGACCAGACTCCCCGCTCGGGAGAGCCGGGCGTGCTGAGCAGCTACGCGTTCGGAGCCGGGGCCGTACGGCTGAGCCGTCTGGATCCCAAGGAGCGGCGGGACATCTGGCTGGACGCGCTCGCCGAACGCTTCGGCCCGGAGGCGCGCCGTCCCACCGCGTACCTGGAGACCGACTGGTCCGAGCAACCCTGGTCGCTGGGCGGCATGGTCGCCCACTTCCCGCCGGGCGCACTCACCAACTACGGCAGCGCGCTGCGCGAGCCCGTGGGCCGGATCCACTGGGCGAGCACGGAATCGGCGACCCTGATGCACGGCCTGATGGAAGGCGCGGTGCGCTCCGGCGAACGGGCGGCCCGCGAAGTCCTGACGGCGAACTGACCGCTGACCGACCGCGAGCTGACTGCTAACCGATCGCGCTGCGGCCGCGAACCGACCGCGAACCGACCGAGCCCCGCTCACCGCCCGGGGGCCTTGTTTTCCCCCTATGCCTGCGGACAGTCCCGGGATCCTCTCAGAGCTGATGGCCGGTGGGGAACCGGCGGCGTTTCCGCCTGGCAAGTCCTCCGCATCCGTGCCCGCACTGCGCCATCTGGCTCCCGTGGCGCGCCGGGAGCCCGGCCCCATGAGGTGATGGGAAGGCCGCCTTCGCGCGGGAGCCGTAGAAGCCAGTCAACGAAGGAGTGCGGGATGGCTGTTTGTGAGGTCTGCGGAAACGACTATGAGATGGCCTTCGAGGTCCACGCGGCGGGTGCCGTGCACACCTTCGACAGTTTCGAGTGCGCCGCTCACCAGCTCGCGCCCATCTGTGACAACTGCGGCTGCCGCATGCTCGGCCACGGCCTCCAAGCCGGCGGCAAGTTCTTCTGCTGCGCTCATTGCGCACGTATCCAAGGCCACTCCGACCTCGCCGACAGCATCTGAACCGACTTCGCCGACGAGCCGACAGAGGAAACAGCCACCTCGCCGGATACACCGGCGACAACTGGTACCCATAACCCGCACCGCCCCACCACAGCCTTCCCCTTGCCTTTGCAGCGGAACGCCACGCAGTGGCACCGGAGTTGCCTTACCGTCGTCTTCGTACCAGGGTGAGCCCGGTGGGCGACCATCCTCCGGACGCGGTATACGCCCGGACCGGGGGAGAACAGATCGCGCCGCCGGCTCACGTAGCTGTCGGTTTGAGGAGTCTTTTCATGGCGGAGACGACCGTGACCATCGCTTCGCCGGGCGGCTTGCGGGTACGCCCGGCGTCGCGGATCGCGCAGGAAGCAAAGGGCTACGTCTCGGATATCAGGTTCCTGGTCGACGGCAAGGAAGCCAGCGCGAAGAGCCTGTTCAGCCTGCAGATGCTGGAGATGAGCCACGGCAAGGAAATCGTGATCGTCGCCAACGGCCACGATGAACAGACGGCCGTGGAGGCCATGGCGAAGCTCGTCGAATCCGTCGTCGTGTGAGAAGCCAGAGCCCCCCGGATCAAGGAACCGGTCGGCCCCTGATGTCGCGCCCCGCGCCCTTTGGGCGTGAACTGGTAGATGCAGCCTGACCGGCACGAGACACCGCCACCACGCCGGCACAACCGTCCGCAGGCCACAAAACCGCTGGCTGCGCGGCGCCCCTCAGCTCTACCATCCTCGAGCATGATCACTCGCAGGGAAGACGGCTACGAGGTCGCCACCGACCCGGACCGGCTCGACATCGACCTGGTGCACCACTGGCTCTCGACCGACGCGTTCTGGGCCCTGGGCCGCAGCCGCGAAACGGTCGAACAGTCCATCCGCGGGTCGCTCAACTTCGGCCTCTACGACGCCGGCGGGGCCCAGGTCGCCTACGCACGTGTCGTCACCGACTTGGCGACGTTCGCGTGGCTCTGCGATGTCTACGTCGCCCCCACGCACCGCGGCAAAGGTCTCGGCACCTGGCTCGCTGCCGCGGTCCGCGACCACTTGGCCCCTTATCAACTCAAGCGGACGCTGCTGGCCACCCTCGATGCCCACGAGGTCTACGCCAAGGTCGGTTTCGTCACGGTCCCTGACCCCGAGCACTTGATGATCATGAAACCCGCGCACTGAGGCCCACCCTCATGGCTGGGCCTCAGACGCCGCGACGCCGTGCAGACGCGAGAGCCACGGGACCCGGTCAGCTGCCGACGTAGGCCGCGAGGTGCTCGCCGGTGAGGGTGGAGCGGGCGGCGACGAGGTCGGCGGGGGTGCCCTCGAAGACGATGTGGCCGCCGTCGTGGCCGGCGCCGGGGCCGAGGTCGATGATCCAGTCGGCGTGCGCCATGACCGCTTGGTGGTGCTCGATGACGAGGACCGACTTGCCCGCGTCGACGAGCCGGTCGAGCAGACCGAGCAGCTGCTCGACATCGGCGAGATGCAGGCCGGCGGTCGGCTCATCGAGCACGTAGACGCCGCCCTTCTCGGCCATGTGAGTGGCCAGCTTGAGCCGCTGCCGCTCACCGCCGGACAGCGTGGTGAGCGGCTGGCCGAGGTTGAGGTAGCCGAGCCCGACGTCGTCGAGCCGCTTCAGGATCCGGTGGGCCGCCGGTGTGCCCGCCTCACCGGCACCGAAGAACTCCTCTGCTTCGGCCACCGACATCGCCAGCACCTCGCTGATGTCGCGGCCGCCGAGACGGTACTCCAGCACCGCTGCCTGATACCGCTTCCCCTCGCAGTCCTCGCAGGTGGTGGCGACACCGGCCATCATCGCCAGGTCGGTGTAGATGACGCCGGCGCCGTTGCAGGTGGGGCAGGCGCCCTCGGAGTTGGCGCTGAACAGTCCCGGCTTCACACCGTTGACCTTGGCGAACGCCTTGCGGATCGGGTCGAGGACCCCGGTGTACGTCGCCGGGTTGCTCCGCCGCGAGCCACGGATCGGAGCCTGGTCCACCGACACCACCCCTGCCGAGGACGGGAGGGAACCGTGGAGCAGCGAGCTCTTGCCGGAGCCCGCCACACCGGTGACCACGCAGAGCACCCCGAGCGGGACATCGACGTCGACATCGCGCAGATTGTGCGTCGTCGCGCCGCGGATCTCCAGCGTGCCGGTGGGCGTCCGCACCTTCTCCTTGAGGCCGGCCCGGTCGTCGAGATGGCGGCCGGTGAGGGTGCCGCCGGCCCGTAGCCCCTCGACGGTGCCCTCGAAGCAGACGGTGCCGCCCGCCGTACCGGCACCGGGGCCGAGGTCGACGACATGGTCGGCGATCGCGATGGTCTGCGGTTTGTGCTCCACGACGAGCACCGTGTTGCCCTTGTCCCGCAGCCGCAGCAGCAGGTCGTTCATCCGCTGGATGTCATGGGGGTGCAGGCCCGCGGTGGGCTCGTCGAAGACATAGGTGGTGTCGGTGAGCGAGGAGCCGAGGTGGCGGATCATCTTGACGCGCTGCGCCTCGCCGCCCGACAGTGTGCCCGCCGCCCGGTCGAGCGAGAGATAGCCGAGGCCGATCTCGACGAATGACTCCAGGGTCTGATGCAGCGACGTGAGCAGCGGTGCCACCGACGGCTCGGAAAGGCCGCCGACCCATGCGGCCAGGTCCCTGATCTCCATGGCGCAGGCGTCCGCGATGCTGATCCGCTTGATCTTCGACGACCGCGCCCCCTCACTGAGCCGGGTGCCCTTGCACTCGGGGCAGGTGGCGAAGGTGACCGCCCGCTCCACGAACGCCCGGATGTGCGGCTGCATCGCCTCCTTGTCCTTCGACAGCATCGACTTCTGGATCTTGGGAATCAGCCCCTCGTAGGTGAGGTTCACCCCCTCGACCTTCACCTTGGTCGGCTCCCGGTAGAGGAAGTCCTGCATCTCCTTCTTGGTGAACTTGCGGATCGGCTTGTCCGGGTCGAGGAGACCCGACTCGGC